>Ga0228535_1000482_pt1 | contig 107696 bp, 90 predicted proteins | sample SJ1metagenome_FD_168457 | JGI IMG/M metagenome (GOLD analysis project Ga0228535, IMG submission 168457) | Enriched culture of PCE-dechlorinating microbial communities from Ithaca, New York, USA - SJ1 | ecosystem: Engineered > Modeled > Simulated communities (microbial... > Unclassified | place... | reverse complement strand
GCATTGGCGCCGTTTGTGATCCAGCCTGCGGACTGGGTCTCGCTGCTGCTCAGCCAGCCGACAAGTCTCCACTTATCGAAGACAGCCCCTCCATGCCGGATCAGGACAGCCCCGTCCCGGATGCTCAGGATTCGCCCGGCAAAGCCCCTTCCCCCGGTGGCACGCAGTTCGCTGAGAAAACCCGAAAGCGAACTGGTTTTTGACAGCGCATACCGGTATTCCAGCTGTGTCATGGCCACCAGTTCCTGCGAGACATATCTTCTCATCTGGGGTTTCGACTTCAGGATATCAAGAGCTTCCCCGTCCTGGACGAACATCAGCTGCAGCCGCATGGCTATATCGGGTTGTTTCTCAAAATATTCGAAGACATCACGTAAATCCTCCCCGGCCTGCTTTTCCCCCACTAAGAGCACCCTCACGTGCCCCATGGTAAGTCTTCGCGGTATCCTCGCCTGGATCTGTTCCAGGGCCAGGGCAATACTTTCTGCTTCAACCGTATGGATCACCGCGGCAGGTTCTCCCGAGTTCGCCAGAAGTTCGGCAGGCTTAACGATTTCCAGGCTCACTTTAAACCCGGATGGCGATTCCGCCCTGTCTATTCCGACCGCGGTTATGTAAGCCCTGTTGCTGATATCTATAGTGTCCCAGCACCCTGCGGACGCACACGCGGCAACGAGCAGCAGGAATATAACCAGTGCCCTTTTCATGACTGTTCACCCCTTTGTCCGCGCAGCGCCGCCACTGCCAGGGTGAATACGGGTATGGCTATTACAAAAAGCGGGGTCGCATATGCAATGTATGTCCGCAGTGTCATGGTCCAGGCATAATCGGGGATATAATGCCCGACTGCTAAAACCAGCGCTGCTGCAGCGGAGATGACCGCTCTTTTGTTGCGCAGGTTAAAAACCTGCATCAGGCCATAAGTAAGCAAATACAAAAAGAGGCCACATGTTGTAAAAACCCCGATCAGCCAGGGCAATGTAATCCCCAGTTCAAACCTCTCAACCGGAAAGCCCGGGAGCTCCACAGACCCCATCGTCGCCACTCCGCCCCAGATAGATTTAATGGCGCTCTCAACTCCCAGGATCCCAATGGCAGTAGTCATCTGGGCGAGGGCAACCAGGTTGATTATTATTATGCCTGTCAGCACAGGCGCCAGGCAGGCCCGCGGGGTATTGACAAAAGGGCTGAGGAATAAAATGATGCCCAGCGGTCCCTGGATAGCCCCCGCATAAATGAGCGCCCCTTTTAGCACGGGCAGGATGCCGCCGTCCAGTACGGGCAGAAAATTTTTTACTTCGATATTTGGGATAAGAAGGACAAAAATCAGGAACAAGGGCAGCATAATAAAAGGAAACATCAACTGGCAGTATCGCACAAAGACCGGGAAACCGTAAGAAACCAGGGCTGCTGCGCCAAGGGCAACAAGCAGTTTGGGGATGAGCTCGGGAGTTTCTCTGAGGTAAAAAGCCTGATTGGCTGTCCCCAGTTCTTTGATCAGCACGGTCAAAAAAACTGCCCAAAAGATAAGATAAGCTGCCGTGATAAGAAAAGCCAGAGGCTTTCCCCAGATTCTGTCCAGATACTGAAAATAATTTTCCCGGGGAAAGCGGGAGGCCAGGAGCACCAGCAGATAAGATGTGACTAATACGATCAGGCTGCCCAGCACAGAGGAGAGCCAGGCGTCCTCGCGGGCTGCTGCCACGACCGGTCCGGAAAAAGTAAAAAGCTCGAATTCAATAATCCCGACAACCAGCACGGCCGTCATCACCCTGGGATCCAGCCTGTCTTTGACATATCCCTTGATTTTTTTATCCATAAAACAACTCACCTTTGCGGTAATTTATTTTTTCGTGGGCTGCGGCTTGTAGGTCTCATCCTGCGGCATAACTACGGTGTTTTCCCTCAGCACCGTATGCCCCCACCCGCTTGCCTCCAGGGGCGCCAGCGGGGCCATATAGGGGATGCCGAAAGACTTCAAAGCGGCCAGGTGAACGGCGATATAAAGAAAAGAAATGCCCAGGCCAAAAAGACCCAGCACCGATGCCATGATCATGGTAAAAAACTGGAGGATGCGGACAGCCAGCCGCAGGTCGTAGTTGGAGATACCGAATGAGGATATCAGTGACAGGGTCACAATCATGGTTATGGGAATCCCGATGATATGTCCGGCTATCCCCGCCCCCACCAGGGTTACGCCTGCAAAAAGGGCAATGGTTGCTCCCACCTGGGTCGGCAGCCTGATCATCATCATCCTGACCGCTTCCATCACGCCCATCATGGCAAAGGCCTCAAAATATACGGGAAAGGGAGTTGCTTCCCGGTTCCCGGCTATAAGTAACGTCAGAGCGGTGGGTATCAGTTCAGGATTAAAGGAGGTCACGGCAATATAAAAACCGGGCAGAAATACGGCCAGCAAAAACATGATATACCTGGCCACACGAAAAAAGCTTGCAGCAAAAAACCACCTGCTGTAAGCGTCCTCGGGCGTATCCATCAGGTCAAAAAAAGTTGCCGGGACCAAAAGGACCTGGGGACAGCCATCCACAACAACCGCTGCCCTGCCCTGTGCCAGGGCTGATTCGGCCACATCGGGCCGTGTGGTGGTTTCTACCTGCGGGAAAGGACTTAACCCTGAGTTTTCCAGGTTCCGTTCAATATAACTGCCGTCTAAGACTGTCTCCGCCTTTATTGACTCCATCCTGTCCCTTATCTCGTCAACAATACCGGGGTTGATGATGTTTTTGAGGTAGATGATGACCACCCTTCTTTGGGACAGCGTCCCTACCCTGTACTCTTCAAAGGAAAGCTGGCCCAAAGGAAGCCTTTCCCTGAACTGGGAAAGGTTATAGGCAAGGTTTTCGGAAAACTTTTTCCTTGAACCCCGGGTTATCTGCTGTGTATCGCGGATGACCGTATCCACCACCGGGATTTCGTTCAGTTCATTATCCTTTTTATCCGGTTTATCCGGCCCGAACCTGAACATGCGTATTTCACTTCCCTGAAGAAATAAATGTAATGATTTTTTGTTTATGTCAGGGTAGACCCTGTGATTATGTTTTGACCGGAAAGCTGATAATATACGCCGGAGACAAAAGCTTGTATATAAAACCGGGCTGATTTTTTTATTTATTTCTTTTAGCTGTCGCAAAATATATGTTAAGGTATATTATATGTATCATGCTGTTCAATCAACTGTTATGGGGGGCGCTCGTATGAGAAAACTATGCAAAAACATTTTAGAAGCAATTGGAGGAACACCTCTTGTCGAATTACAGCGTTTAACCGGGCCCGGTGACGCCAGGGTCATTGTCAAGGTGGAAGGACTGAATCCGGGCGGAAGCATCAAATCCCGGCCTGCCCTGGCCATGATCGAGGAAGCCGAACGGGACGGGCTGTTAAAACCCGACTCCGTCATAGTTGAACCGACCAGCGGTAACCAGGGGATAGGACTGGCTATGGTCGGCGCTGTCAAAGGATATAAGGTAAAAATTGTGATGCCGGATTCCGTGAGCGAGGAGCGCAGAAAAATCCTTAAAAACTACGGGGCCGAAGTAATACTGGTAGAGGATAAAGGCAACATCGGCGAAGCCATAGAAAAATGCGTGCAGACTGCCCTGGACCTGGCCGGCAAGGACAACCGCGTCTTTGTGCCTCAGCAGTTTGAAAACCCCAACAACCCCAGGATACACCGTGAGACCACAGTAAAAGAAGTCCTGGAACAATACGACGGGCCGATCGATGCTTTCTGCGCAGGCATCGGCACCGGGGGCACCCTGACAGGTATGGGAGAGGTCTTAAAAGAGGTTTATCCGCATATCAAAATCGTGGCGGTAGAGCCCGAAAAAGGGGCGATACTGTCGGGAGGGCTGATCGGGTCCCATATCCAGCAGGGTATCGGTGACGGGATAATCCCGCCTATCTTAAACCTCGATATTATTGATGAAGTTATCACGATCACTGATGAACAGGCCCTGTCAACGGCCAGGCGCTTAGCCAAAGAAGAAGGACTGCTGGTGGGTATCTCCAGCGGCACTAATGTTTGGGCAGCTCTACAGCTGGCCGCAAGGCTCGGTGAAGGCAAGACCGTCTTGACTGTACTGCCGGATACGGCCGAACGTTATTTCAGCACCGGGCTGTTCCTGCAGGAATAAATGTTACGCAAAACAGCATTTTGCTAACATGGCCGGTTCAATCTTTAAATCAATTGAGACTGGTTTAAATTAAAAAAAAGATGTTCTTAACAGGAACTATTCAGAATATTATACGTCTGTAAAATATGAACCCGGAGCAAAAGGGGGTATGTCGCTTGTCCGAACACTACCTGACTCTTATCATTGTGGGTATCGGGTTTCTGGCGTATTTTCTGATTATTGCGTACGGCCCCTACCTGTATGATGTTATCTTCAACAACAGCAGCAAAGAAGCAAAAGAATAAAAACCTCTAACTGTGAACAGTTAGAGGTTTTTTACTAGTCATTATTTCTTTATATATAACTTAAATATAACTTAAGCATTCAAGATTTTTTTGGCGCTTTCGTCTTGTACATCTGTAATGAAAGGTATTTTTGTCTCTTTTTCTGTTTCCCTGTTGCCGGAGAACAGGTCGGTCCGGGCAATTTCCTTAAGGGAGAATTTCCTTGCGCCGGCCATCAACTGCTGCAGTCCTGCTGCCAGTTTATCCGAAAGAGTCCAGATAGCAATAGCTCCATACGGGATGTCTTTCATTGCATCGGCGCCAACTTTCTTCTGGACATCATAGTACCCGGCAAAGATTTCTTCCGCCTTGGCACCGATTTGAGCCACACTGTTAGCCAGTTTGTCCCAGTTGCCATTGACTGCCGCTTTTCTCTCAGGTTTCAGGACACCTTCAATGTTTGACCCGAGGAATCCCGGAATCATCACAGACCTGCCCATGCAGATCAGCTTTGTAAACGGCGCCCCGAGGGCCAGAGCCTTGAAGATATGGTCTTCCCTCGCCAGCCCGCCGGCGAAAGCCAGGTCTACGACCTTGTGTCCTTTTGCCGCCAGTATAGCAGCATACTCATATGCCTTGGTATGCAGAAATATGGAGGGAACACCCCATGTCTCCATCATGTTCCAGGGGCTCATGCCCGTTCCGCCGGCTGCTCCGTCTATGGTTAAGAGGTCCAGTTTGGCATCTGTCGCAAATTTGATAGCCATAGCCAAGGCTTCCATGCCATATGAACCTGTCTTCAGAGAAATCCTCTTGTAACCGATCTTACGCAGGTAGGCAATGGCATTCATAAAGTTCTCCCTTACCTGCTCAGGCGAATTCAGATCAGTGTATCCCAGGCGGCTGTGGCGGGCAAAAGACCTGATGGCCCCGCTCTTAAAGGCTTCCTGCACCTCAGGAACAGTCGGGTCGGGGTCTACTATATAACCCCTGTTTTTCAGGAAGATGGCATATTCCAGGCTGGTAACCTGGATTTCCCCGCCGATGTTTTTGGCTCCCTGCCCCCACTTTAATTCTATTATCACTTTGTCGCCATACTTTTCTATCACATATTCCGCTACGCCGTTCCTGGTATCTTCGACGTTCATCTGTACCAGGATAGCGCCATACCCGTCATGATAACGAAGGTAAGTGTCGATTCTTCTGTCCAGTTCCGGGGCCTTCTTAATCTTGCCGTTCTCGATGACAGCTTCTTTGTCTATCCCTACTACGTTTTCACCTATCACTATGGGGAAACCTACCAGCGCTGCCCCTATGGCAAACGATTCCCAATATTTTGCCGCGATAAAAGTGGACCCCAGAGCGCCGGTCATAAAGGGGACCCTTGATTTTGTCTTCACTTCGCCGCCAAATTCAGCTTCGATGCTGACATTGGGAAAGATACAGTCGTCGGCTGAATTGGTAAGACCGTTAGGCAGCCCGTTTGCACCGTAGTTGTACCCGTTTATCCGCAGAGAGTTATAGGAAACTCCTACATGGGAAGTATTCCTGCAGCCAGATGTAATTGTCCCAAAATCCCTGGGATACAATAGCTTTCTGCCGACCATACTCGACATGAAGGTTTCACATTTCCCCTGGCAGTCCGCCCGGCAAAGTGTGCATAATCCGGATTCTGCCGCATCTCCCCTGTTCACCGTTCCCAGTACGTCATTTGTTTTTGGCCATTGAATCATTTTAATATGCCACTCCTTTTGACTGAATATAATGGTTTTAAGCAAATTGAATATTTACAGAAAAGCCGTATAATAGCATCCTTAAATGCTATGATACAACGAGATGCTGTTGTTGTACAGTTATTAAATAAATGTATACAGTATAACAGTTAAGTATACAGTATTTATATGATAGTATACTGGATACCTCCTTTTTCCCCTCCTGCCGTGGATGATATGCAGCCTCAAAAAAAACAGACCCCGCATCAAAGGTCTGTTTAATACACATTTATATTTACATGACTGCCAGTTTTTCCAGGGACTTGCGGAGCAGTTCTTCAGGTATTCCCTTCCTTATCACTACCTGCCCAAGGGAAGTGGGAAGAATAAAGACCCGTTGTTTTTCTAAAACCTTCTTATCGTAGTTTAGTTTGCGGTAAACCGCATCCAGCATGTTTTTCGGAAAAGCTGTAGGCAGCCCCCACTTGTGCAGCAGGTCCCGTACCTTTTCCAAAGACTCGCAGTCCAGCAGTCCCATGCTGACAGCCAGCTCCAGGGCCCCTGCCATGCCTACTGCTACAGCCTCACCATGCTTGTATCTTTTAAACTCGGTAGCGCTCTCCAGGGCGTGACCGATGGTATGACCAAAATTCAGGATATTGCGAAGCCCTTCATCCTTTTCATCCCTGCTGACAATTTCAGCCTTGATCCGGCAGCACTTTTCAATTACATAAGCTGTTACTGCGGGGTTCCGTTTAAGTATTTCCCGGTCTTGTTCTTCCAGGAAACACAACAAATCGTAATCCCAGATAATCGCATATTTAAGCACTTCAGCCAGCCCCGCAATCCATTCATCCTGCGGCAGTGAATTGAGAATCGCTAAATCCGACCAGACCGCTTCGGGCTGGTAGAACGTACCGATCATATTTTTTCCCAGGGGGTGGTTTACCGCCACCTTCCCACCTATACTGCTGTCAACCTGCGCCAACAGCGTTGTGGGAATCTGGACCAGGGGAATACCTCTCCGGTAGAGAGCGGCCGCGAACCCGGCCAGGTCTCCGACTACCCCGCCGCCCAGCGCTATAACGCCGGCTTTGCGCCCCAGGTTTTCTTCCAGCATTGTTTTTAGTACAGCCCCGGCCTGAGTCCAGGACTTGGCCTCTTCGCCAACGGGCAGAATAAATTTATGAGTCCGGTAACCCTCTTTAACGAGCAGATCCTCCAGAAAAGTCCCGTACAAACCATAAACATTGCTGTCGCTTATTATAAATACATCCTTCTCCAGGCGGTATTCTTTCAGCATGGACACACACTGCGGCAAGATATTATAACCGAGTATGATTGAATAACTGCGCTCGCCCAGGTCTACTCGTACACACCGCAAATTCTCGTTCACAAACTACCCTCCATTACAAATTACCCTCCATAAGTAACTTATTCTTTACAACTGCTGCTCAAGATAAGCCAGATAACTGCGGTAATTATCCATAGTCTCGCTGAGGTGGTCCCCGCCGAATTTCTCCATAACCGCATCTGCAATAACCCACGCGGCAGCTGCTTCTGCCACTACGGCGGCGGCAGGAACGGCGCAGATGTCGGAGCGCTCCGTTGCTGCCGGTACGGCCTGTTTGCTTATTACATCAACACTCTGTATAGGCGTGGTTAAAGTGGGGATTGGTTTCATAGCTGCCCCGAGCACCAGGGTTTCACCATTGGTGATTCCCCCCTCCAGCCCTCCGGCCCTGTTGGTAAGGTGAAAAAATCCACGCCCTGCGGCATAGTGTATTTCATCATGGACCTTAGAACCGGGCAAACTCGCGGCCTGAAAACCCAATCCAATCTCCACGCCCTTAATGGCGGGTATGCTCATAAGCGCCTGGGCTAATCGGCCGTCCAAGCGCCTGTCCCAGTGGACATGAGAACCCAAACCGGGAGGAAGCCCTTCAATAATGACCTGGATAACTCCGCCCAGGGAGTCGCCTTCTGCTCTGGCCCGGTCAATCAAAGCGGTCATTTTCCGCGATGCCTTCCGGTCGGGGCAGTAAAGCGGGTCCTCATACAGTTCTTCTCCCACAATTTTCCCGGGCGCTTCGCCCCGTACATCGCCCACAGCGATAACCTGTCCCTGGACCCTGATCCCGAAAGCAAGCAGGAATTGCCGGGCGACTGCGCCTACCGCCACACGGGCGGCGGTCTCCCTGGCGCTGGCCCTCTCCAGGATGTTGCGCAAGTCCTGCTGCCTGTATTTAAGCCCGCCGGGAAGATCGGCATGGCCCGGTCGGGGCCTGTTCACTTTTCGTTCTTCCAGCAGTTTGCCGACAGGGTCCATGATTTCCTGCCAGTTTTCCCAGTCACGGTTAAAAATCATCATGGTAAGGGGACTGCCCAGTGTCACCGAACCCCTTAACCCTGAGATTATCTCAACCCTGTCCGTTTCAATGGCCATGCGGCCGCCGCGGCCGTAACCCCCCTGCCGTCGCCTTAAAATAACATTTATTTTTTCTATATCCAGCTTCACTCCCGCCGGCAGTCCTTCCACAATAGCCGTCAGGGCCTTGCCATGCGATTCCCCCGCAGTCAGATAACGCAGCATTTTCAGCTCAACCGCCTTTCCAGTTCCCGGGCCATCACCTCAACAGGCGCTTGGGCGCCGGACCAAAGTTCAAAAGCAAGGACCCCCTGTTCCAGGAGCATCCCCATTCCGTTCATTGTGCGGCAGCCCCGCTCCTTGGCCCGGCTTAAAAACAGGGTCCGGGCCGGCCTGTAAATAAGATCGACCACCAGTTGATGCGGTAAAAACCAGGACGGTTCAACCGCCGGCGCAAGTTCCACCCGCGGGGCCATCCCGAGGGGAGTGGTGTTGATAATCAACCCGCTGCCTTTGAAAGTATCCTCGACTCGCGCGTCATTCCATTCCAGGCAGGTTGCCTTTGCGCCTGTTTCCTCCAGTACCCTTGCCAGGCTGAAGGCTTTATTTATATTTCTATTTATTATGGTTATCTCCTCTGTCCCGGTCAGTGCTAACGATACGGCAACCGCCCGGGCCGAACCCCCTGCTCCCAAGACCAGCGCCCTTTTTCCCGAGAGCCCGTCCGGATAGGCTTTGGTCAGCGCTTTAATAAAACCGGGGCCGTCCGTATTAGCCCCGCACATTTTATTATTTTTATGATAGAAAGTGTTTACCGCTCCCATCAGCCGCGCTTCTTCCGTAACGCAGTCCAAGAAGGGCATTATCTTTTCCTTGAAAGGGATGGTGACATTGCCTCCCTGTATACCCAGTGATCTAATCCCGTCCACGGCCTGTCCCAAACGGTCTTCTTCCACAGAGAAGGCGACATAAGCACAATTCATATGTAGATGCTCAAAAGCCGCATTGTACATGTCAGGAGACAGGGAGTGGGCAATAGGATTGCCTAAAACGGCAAATATATTCGTTTCTCCGTTAATTTTCAGTTTCATCACACCCTCTTAGACGGTCCATAATCTCCGTAAAAGCCGGGAAAGATACGCTGATAGATTCCGCATCTTCAATAACCGTTTCACCCGGGGCCCTTAGCCCGGCAACAGCCAGGGCCATGGCGATCCTGTGGTCATGGAAGCTGCGGCAGACCGTCCCGCATAAAGGATATCCGCCGTGGATACGCAGGCCGTCAGGCAGTTCCTCCACCCGCGCCCCCAGGCGGGACAGCCCTTCGCAAACTGCCGCAATGCGATTGCTTTCTTTTACTTTCAGCTCGGCGGCATCCCTTATTTCCGTAACGCCCCGGGCAAACAGGCCCGCCACGGCCAGGACAGGGATCTCGTCAAGCAGCCTCGGGATGATGTCCCCTCCTACCGTAACCCCACGCAGGTCGCTGCTCTCAACTTCCACTGTGCCCATTTCTTCGCCGGCAACTGTCTTTTTATCAGATACGCGTATCTTCGCTCCCATGGCCTTAAGCACTTCGATTATGCCGTCACGGGTAGGGTTTAATCCTACTTCGTCAATTACGATTTTAGCCTGCGGGATAATAAGGCCCGCCACCATAAAAAACGCAGCCGAGGAAATGTCGCCGGGCACGACGACCTTTTGTCCGGTCAGTTCCGTTCCTCCCTTTATCCTTACAGAGGTCCCGTCTTTTTCAATTTGGGCCCCAAAGGAGGCAAGCATCAGCTCAGTGTGGTTGCGTGACTGGACAGGTTCCCGGATTTGGGTCCAGCCCGGAGTGTACAGCCCGGCCAGGAGAAGAGCCGATTTAACCTGGGCGCTGGCTACCGGTAAATTATAAGTTAACGGTTTCAGATTTCCGCCCCTGATAGCAAGAGGCGCCTGGTTGCCGTCGTCACGGCCGATAATGCGGGCTCCCATCTCCCTTAACGGTTTGGTTACCCGGCCCATTGGGCGTTTCCGGATGGAACTGTCTCCGGTTAACACGGAACTGAAGGGCTGGCCGGCCAGGATCCCCATAATCAGTCTGATGGTGGTGCCTGAATTGCCTGTGTTCAAGATTGATTCGGGTTCCTGCAGGCCATAAAGCCCCTTGCCCTGCACGGTCACAGTATTATTATTCATTTTTACGGGCACGCCCAGGGCCCGGAAACAGCGGATTGTACTCAGACAGTCTTTACCCCTGAGAAAACCGGTTATCTCCGTTGTTCCCGCGGCCAGAGAGCCAATCATCACAGCGCGGTGCGAGATGGATTTGTCGCCGGGAACGGTAATTCTTCCGTTTAATTGCCGCACAGGCTTTATACATAATTTCATTTTATACTACCTCTTTTATGCTTATTATACCCCAGTTTTAGCAACAATGAAGCCGTTTTTTTCCAGGCTTAAAAGGGCCCGGTCCCGGGCTGTTTCCTCTGTAAAACCGAGGCGGATAGTTCCTTCACCGGCCTCCCGGACGCGCTGTATTTCAATATCGATAATATTAATGCCATTTTTGCCGAGCAGATTGGAGATCTCACCAATCATCCCGGGTTTATCCGGAACAGTTACCGTGAGTTCATAAAGCTGCGGCAAAATACCTTTCAGGCCGGTAGGGACTTCCTCTCGCCACCGCCGGGCTCTGGCCAGCAGTTTCACCAGTTGGCGGTGATTCCCATCTTCCAGGGCCTTTTCAAATTTCCGGACATTCCGCCTGAACTCTTTAACAAGAGGAATCAGGGTATCTCTGTTCTGCATCAAAATATTAACCCACATCTGGCTGTTGCTGGCGGCGATGCGCGTACTGTCACGAAATCCCCCGGCAGCCAGGGTAAAATACCCGCCTTCTTTATGCTCCTGGAGTCCGACCGTAGTCATCAGAGCGCTGGCAACCAGGTGCGGCAGGTGACTTATGGCCGCAACCTTTCGGTCATGTTCGGCGGGAGCAAGAAGCAATACCCTCGCCCCCATGCTTTCCACAATACCCCTGACAGTATCGATAACACCGTAGTCGGTCCCGTAAGTAGGAGTCAGGATATAGGCCGCATTCTCAAAAAGCAATTCACTGGCGCCCTGCAGTCCTGATTTTTCCGAACCTGCCATGGGGTGGCCGCCGATAAAATAAACGGATGAAGGCAGTATCTCCTGCATCAAATTCACTATATTCTCTTTTATACTGCCAACATCCGTTACGATAGCCCCTTCTTTCAGATATGGAACGATCTGCCGCGCAATTTCGGGCATAACCGCAACCGGTGTTGCCAAAAAGATCAAATCAGCGTTTTTTACCCCTTCCTCCAGTGTTACATTTCCCCGGTCGATTATTCCGTTGGTTAAGGCCTCCCTGACGGTTTCCCGGGAGATATCGACTCCGCATACCCTGATTAGGGGCTGTCTTGTTTTCAAGGCTTTGCCTATTGAACCGCCTATCAGACCCAAACCGATAATGGTTATCTCTTTAACCTGTTTGACCCGAATCATTTTTTCCTCCTCAAAACAGACCTGTTATATAGTTCTGTCCATTACCGCCGATATTTTCTTCAGTTCGGACATTACCGTCTCGAATCTTTCCGGGGTAATGGACTGCGGCCCGTCACATACGGCCTCGCTGGGGTTAGGATGCACCTCAATAATCAAGCCGTCTGCCCCCGCTGCAATGGCAGCCCGTGCCATGGGCTGGACATACTTCCATTTCCCTGTGCTATGGCTGGGATCAACTATTATCGGCAGGTGTGTCAGTTGTTTAATTATAGGCACGGCAGAAAGGTCCAGTGTATTGCGGGTAAAGGTCTCAAATGTACGGATGCCCCTTTCGCAGAGGATTACCCGGTGGTTGCCGCTTACCATAATGTATTCGGCTGCCATGATCCATTCCTCGATAGTTGCATTAAGTCCCCTTTTTAGAAGTACGGGCTTATCAAATTTAGCCACTTCTTTTAAGAGAGGAAAATTCTGCATGTTGCGCGCCCCCACCTGAAGAATATCGGCATACCGGGCTACCGTCTCCACCATGCGCGTATCCATTACCTCCGTAACAACCTTCAGCCCCGTCTTTTCACGTGCATCAGCCAGGTACTCCAGGCCCTTTTCCTCCAGACCCTGGAAGGCGTAAGGCGAAGTTCTCGGTTTAAAGGCCCCTCCTCTTAAAATTCGGGCCCCGCATTCTTTGACCATGCAGGCAATATCCAGGAGTTGTTCCCTGCTTTCCACCGCGCATGGCCCCGCCATCACCTGGATCTCTTCTCCCCCGATTTCCAGGTCCCCGAGGGAGATGACGGTGTTGTCCTGCTTAAATTCCCTGCTGGCCAGCTTGTATGGGGCAAGGATGGGAATAACCTTTTCTACCCCTTCCATGGCCTCCAGAGCCAAATCCATATAGTGCGATTTATCACCGACCGCCCCCAGCAGGATTCTTTCCACTCCCCTGGATTCATGGACCTGGAACCCGTTGCCCTTAAGTTTCCTGACCACTGCCTGAATGGATGCTTCGCCTGACCCTGTTTTCATAACTACAATCATTTTACTTTCCTCCTTTTTCGTTCCGGCAGTCTAACCGGCGGGAAAAAGAGGTACAAAAAAGCACCCCTAGGAAGGGTGCCTCTAAAACACGCATCTTCTTCCTACCATTCTACCATCCTGCCATTTTAAATTTTGCCTTTCGGATTTACAACCTACTGTCCTACCAAATTACAGACAGATATCCTGTAATTTTTCTTTATTATAAATTGTAGCCGCTGAATTTGCAATACCCGGCTAAAGAATTGCTTAAAAATGCGTGTTTAAGAATAGCAATGTTTAATTTATCAGGTTTTATAAATTTTTTTTATTATTTTTTTTGTGCTATTGAAGACTTTCACAATTTATAATTATTCCATATTATAGCGGGATTGGAATTATCTGTTTTTTGTTTTGAATTTGTTAATAAAATCAGCCATTAATTACATCTTTTTATACCTGTTTTTTAACAGATTGTACAAAATATATTTATAAATTGCGGGTATTCCGAATACAATATGCATAATGCAGGTAAATAGCGCAGATATTGTGAAAAGAAACTTTTTTTGAAAGCTCCGGGTTGTCGTATAATATTAATAATCATACAAAGCTCGGAGGTGCTGAATATGAAAAAGCCGGCTGATTCCCCCGGGTATCTTGATATGGAAGTAAATATAACGTACATTCTTCATCAGCTGGAGGAGCTAAAAGAGAAACTTGTTTCTTATGCAGACACCCACATCTCACTAAATGCCACCCCACATATAGATGTGGAAGAAAGTATTTTCCAGTTGCATATGGTTAAAGAAGGCTTGAAAAAACTGGACGTCAGCTTTTTCCCTGACTGTTCCGAAGAAATAGCAAGCTAATTACTACTTCCCCCATATTAATGAAGGCGTCGTGACCGGCGCCTTCATCTTATTTATGATCCCTCTACGCATTATTGTTTAGGTTCTCCATGTTTTCAACCCTTCAAAAACTCCAGGTCTCGTGGCTGACCGCTGTAATTTCCGCTTCCCCGCCCCGCTCCAAAAAACCCAGGACTTTTTCCATCTCACGTTCCAAAAGCCCTTTTTCATTGCCGACCAGGGCAAATCCCACCTCCGAACTCTGCCAGAGGTCATGGTCTCCTACTTCTGCAATGGAAATGCCAAACTTGTGCCTGGTTTTTTCGATCAGGCTTTTTAAGATTCTCCTTTTTTCTTTAAGGGAGTGAACGGCGCCCAGGTATAATCTGACTTTTATTACGCATACAAACATCGCCGTCTTCATACCCCGAAGCTAATGCCCACTGCCTGCGCCGCCCTGACCGTTTCGCCCTGCGGGTCCACTTTCTTAAGCTGCTTAACAGCCTCCGTAAGCGGTACGCTCACTATTTTCTGTCCGTGCAGCGCTACCATATGGGACCAGGGGCCTTCTGCCGCCAGTTGAGCGGCTTTCACGCCAAACCTTGTGGACAGGATACGGTCATATGACGTCGGGCTCCCTCCCCGCTGCAGGTGTCCCAACACGGTTACCCGGGTTTCAAGGCCGGTCATTTCAGCCAGCCGGTCCGCGATTACCTGCCCAATCCCGCCCAACCTGACCGGATCGGTACTGCCCTCTACCATTTGGGCTACCACCATTTTGCCTTCCTTTTCAGTTGCTCCCTCTGCCACCACCACAATGCTGAAAAACTTGCCGTTGGCCCTGCGCTCTTCTATTTTCTCCTTAACTTTAGACAGGTCGAATGGAATCTCGGGAATCAAAATGACGTCAGCGCCTCCGGCTATGCCTGAATAAAGGGCAATCCAACCGCCATAGCGTCCCATTACCTCCAACATCATAATGCGGTGATGCGATTCCGCTGTGGTATGTAATTTGTCTAAAGCTTCAGTTGCCGTGGTAACGGCAGTGTCAAAACCAAAAGTAACATCAGTCGCGAAAAGGTCGTTGTCAATTGTTTTTGGTACGCCCACAACTTTAAGACCTTTTTGACTGAACTGGTGGGCAATGTTAAGGCTGCCGTCACCGCCGATGACCACGAGGACATCCACCCCTAACCTTTCCAGGTTGGACATGGCCTCATTGGAAGCATCACGGGTCACGGTTTTGCCGTTTTCCTTTACCGGAAACGAGAAAGGATTGTCCCGGTTGCTTGTGCCTAAAATGGTGCCTCCCCGGTGAAGAATTCCCGAAACATCATCCATCCCTAACATACGGTAACGATTGGTGACCAGACCGTTAAATCCATCCATAAACCCGACTATTTCCATATTATAGCGTGTTATTGCGTTTTTCACTACTGCCCGGATGACCCCGTTCAGCCCCGGCGCATCTCCGCCGCCGGTTAAAATACCAATCCTGTTATTGCCGGACAAGATAACACCTCCCGTCTCTTTAGTTAATCCAGCAAAGAAAATAATTCATCCCAAACCTCCCTGCCGGCATGAGGGGACCCCAACTGTTCCGCCATTTCTTTTACATGCCTGCGTCTTGTGGGATTGTTCCAGAAGCTCATAATCTCAGGTACGAGCATATCCAGTTTTCTCACCTTCACGGCCGCGCCCTTATTTAATAAGTAATCGGAATTGCGGTCTTCCTGACCCGGCAGTGAAGAATAAATGAAGAGGGGTTTCTGCATAGCCAGAACCTCCGCAGTTGTAACACCGCCCGGTTTAGAGATGACCAGGTCACAGGCTGCGATAACCTGAGCCATGTTATCCACAAATCCGAACACCTTTAACCGGGTATTTTTCAATTCAGCCAGGTTGTCCTGCAGTCGTTTGTTTTTACCGGCTACTACAACAACCTGGAAGGAGGAATTATTCAGAAGTTCTCTGACAATCAGTTCTATTCTCCCCAGGCCTAAACCCCCGCCCATTACCAGTACCGTCGGCCGGGAGTCAAGTCCCAGCTCCTGTCTGGCTAAAACAGGATCAATAAATTTACTGAACTGTGTACGGATGGGTATACCTGTCCCTTTTATTTTTTCCTGACTGATCCCGTCCCCGATTAAACGATAGGACAGGTCGGGAGCGGGAATAAAGTAACGGTCAATCCCTTCATGAATCCAGAAGCTGTGGACATGAAAATCCGTAACCACAGCAGACAAAGGGATTTTAACAGGCTTTCGCTGTTTTAACACGGACAGCATACCGGTCGGAAAGGCGTGAGTTGAAATTATCACATCAGGGCTGAATTCTTTTATGAGCTGCTCTAACCTGGGGGAAAGCAATTTTGACAGGATTTGGCCAAGGTCTACCAGCCTTTCGCCGTCTTCCGCCTGTTCATAAAGATATCCCCAGACTTTCGGTGTAAATTTCAGCGTTTCCATGTAACTGCCGAAAACTACTTTATGCAGTACACTGTTGATATAGTTGAATGTATCTACGGTTTTAACTTCAGAACCTTGTATTTCCTCCGTTAAACTCTCCGCTAAAGCTTTGGCGACGGAGTCATGACCAGCCCCAATCGATGCTGAAAATATTAAGGCTTTGACCGGCTTAGTTCGTCTGTCCATTCTTAGATTTTCCTCCGGATTCGTTATTTTGAATGCCATTGACAGTAGCTGGCGGCCAGGCACTGTTGACAAAGCGGCGTTTTGGCGCGGCAAACCTTTCTTCCATGCCAAATCAGCCAGTGGTGAACTGCCGACCACTGTTCCCTTGGTATTAGAGCCGTCAGCTGCTTTTCCACCCGATCGGGGGTTTTACCGTCGGCAAGTCCCAGCCTGTTGGCCACACGGAAAACATGGGTATCCACCCCCAGCGCTGGAATACCAAAGGCATTGGCTAATACAACATTGGCTGTTTTGCGGCCTACGCCCGGCAGCCTCATTAACGCATCCAGGTCTGCGGGCACCTGACCTCCATGCTCTGTGAGGAGTGTCCCGACGGCAGCCAGAATGTTTTTGGCCTTGCTGCGATAGAGCCCGCATCCTTTGATCTCTTCAGCCAGCTCCTCTTCGCTCAGTTTAGCCAGGCGCCGGGGGGTCGGGTACCTCGCAAAAAGCCCCCTCGTTATTTTATTAACCTGAGTATCTGTTGTCTGGGCGGACAGGATGGTAGCGATAAGCAGTTCAAAGGGGTTTTTGAATTCCAGTGCCGTAGTGGCGCCCTCATATTGTATCTTCAGTATTTCCAGTATCGCCTGGACATTTTCCCGATTTGTATTCATCTTCTATGTTTCTCCATATTTCTGTATACGAGGAGCGATACTCCCTTTTTTCTTTAACTGGTAGAGTAGTACTGATACCTGTATCTAAAATATACCAACTTGTATGATTGACAGTCAACTGACAAATAAACCGCCGGGATTGAAAAACCGGCGGTTTGGTTTATTATTTCTGTCGGTACGTGGACAAAAAGTCACCAAGCTTATTGATGGCATCTGTCAGTTCATCTACCGGGGGCAGGAAAACCAAACGGAAATGGTCCGGTTCAAACCAGTTGAAACCTGTTCCCTGCACCAGCAATACCTTCTTTTGCCTTAGGAGATCGAGGATAAACCGGAGGTCATCCTTAATGTTGAATTTCTTTACATCCACTTTCGGGAAGACATAAAACGCTCCCATAGGCTTAGTACACGAAAGGCCGGGAATCTGATTAATAAGTTCGTAACAGCAGTCCCTTTGCCTTTTCAAACGTCCGCCGGGCAGGAGAAGTTCAGTCAGGCTCTGGTATCCGCCCAATGAGGTCTGAATGGCGAACTGGGCCGGAACATTACTGCACAGGCGCATACTCGAAAGGATATTCAGTCCTTCGATATAGTCCCTGGCAACCCCTTTTTTACCGCTTATCACCATCCATCCCGCCCTGAATCCGGCAATCCGGTGGGATTTGGAAAGACCGTTCAAGGTTATGACAAGGACATCGGAAGTCATCGAGGCAATGGGAAAATGCTGCGCATCATCATACAAAACCTTATCATAGATTTCATCGGAAAAGATGATGAGGTTATGCTCGCAGGCGATATCAATAATTTGCTGAAGTATCTCCCTGGGGTAAACCGCCCCGGTAGGGTTGTTGGGGTTGATAACTACAATCCCCTTTGTCTTTGGGGTTACTTTACGCCTGATATCCTCTATGTCGGGAACCCAGTCTGAAGACTCGTCGCACCTGTAGTGGACTGCTGTTCCCCCTGAAAGGTTAACAGCAGCAGTCCATAAAGGGTAATCAGGGGCGGGGATAAGAATCTCGTCCCCGTTATTTAAAAGGCCCTGCATAGCCATTACAATCAGTTCACTGACTCCGTTCCCAATATAGATATCATCTATCTTAATGTCCGGGATCTTTTTTATCTGGTAATACTGCATGATAGCCTTGCGCGCCGCAAACAGGCCGTTGGAATCAGTGTATCCTTGCGCATTCCTTAAGTTTATCATGACATCATGGATAATCTCATCGGGAGCGTCAAAACCAAAAGGAGCCGGGTTGCCTATATTAAGCTTAATAATTTTGAAACCCGCTTCTTCCAGGCGCTTGGCTTCTTCCATCACGGGTCCCCTGATATCATAACAGACATGTTCCAGCTTGTCGGACTTTTTGAATTCTGTTGCCATACTGACCCCTCCGTACAGGAAAACAGTTATCAACAAAAAATTTATCAACAAAACGTTTAATATTGTTATTTTATCACATCAGAGCAAGTTTTTCCTCTTAATTATTACTCTCTCATTTATTACTCTCTCAATTATTACCCTCTCAGTATATACTCTCAGTTATTACCTTGCGAAAAACCGCACAGTATCTTTTCCAAATCAATGACCGAACCTGCCAGGTGGGCCGGCTGCGCTTTCCTTAGTTCCGTAACACTCCCGTACCCATAGGTCACGGCAATCGAGTCTATCCCGTTCTCCCTGGCCCCGATAATATCATGTTCCCGGTCACCTACCATTACAACGCCGCTCGTTATGCCTCCTGCCGTTTCTTCCAGAGCATACCGGATAATTTCGGTCTTGATTACCCTGGTGCCATCCAGGTTGCTCCCCGCTACCAGGGTAAAATACTTGGCTATTTTAAAATAATCCAGTATTTTCTCTGAGTAAAATGTGGGTTTGGAGGTGGCCACGGCCAGCTTTTTCCCCATGTCCTTCAAATCATGAAGCAATTCGGGTATCCCCTCAAACACGGCGTTTTCAAACATCCCTTTTTTTGCAAAGTATTCCCTGTAGAATAAAACAGCTTGCCAGGCCTGTTTTTCGTCCAAGTAATAATATTTAATAAATGAATCCTTTAACGGCGGCCCAATAAATTTCACCAGACTGTCAAGGTCATTTTCATATATGCCGAATTTGGCCAGGGCATATTGGACAGACCTTGTAATGCCTTCCTTCGGTTCAGTCAGTGTCCCGTCCAGGTCGAAAAGTATGATATCGTATTTGGCCATATGCCGCCTCCGCTTATCTTATATTTTCCGTTCACGCTTCATAATGCCATCAAGTACCTCTGCCGCTTTCAAGACCACGTAATTACACTTCTCCGTTTCCGTACGGTATTTTGACTTCAGTGGACCGCAGTAAATACTGCCCATCTCTTTTTTGTATTCTTCAAACAGTTCCTTGGTCAAATCCTTTATTTTAGTACCTTCATGAGCCTTATCCGCAACAAATGAATTTCCCAGCACCATGAGTGCCCCCGTCAGGGCTCCGCAGACACTGCCGACAGCCATACCGCCGCCGAAACCTGCCGCCATTTTCAAAGCGCCTTTTTCCAGCCCAAGCCCATAAGCTTCATTCGCTCCATACAGTATTTTTTCTGCGCAGTTAAAGTCGCGGTCAATACCAAAACCCTGACCGATCAAATCTTTTAACATCGACTATCTCCTCCTGCCCACAGTGGTAAATCAGCCCTCAGATAGGTCTTCATATATTGTAACCTTTCCACCCATAAAACAAAAGGTGCAATATCTTTTAAAAAAAATAGGACTCACTATAGAAGTGGTCCCACAGGTATGGAATATGGCAGCTTGGAATGGAATGTTAAAAAATTAACAAGCTTTAAGCGCGTATCTTCTTTATCTCCTCAATCAACTGGGAAAGTATGCTCCTGGCATCGCCGACTACAGCAAGGTCAGAACACTCGAATACCGGGGCTTCCTTATCCTTGTTAATGCTGATGACCAGACCCGAATCTTTCATCCCGCAGAGGTGGTGGGTCGCGCCGGAAATTCCGGCTCCAATGTAGACCTTGGGGCGGACGGTTTTTCCACTGGTGCCGATCATCTGGTGTTCCCCTTCGGCCCAGCATTCGTCAACAGCCGGCCGCGTACAACCTACAGCGCCTCCGAGGAGAGCTGCCAGTTCTTTGATGAGCTCCCAGTTTTCTGCGGAACCTATCCCCCAGCCGCCTGCGACAACAACTTCCGCCTCTTCCAAAGGCACGCCTGTCAATTCCTCCCGGTAAACCCCCAGGGCCTTTACCCTGCCGGGGTCTTTGGCGAGGGCCTTGGCAGGATCATGGCATACTGTCGTGAAAACCGGATTTTCCAAAATTGCCGGTTTGCCCAGTACGCCAGGCTTTAAAGTGGCAAACTGCGGGCGATGGCCGGGACAAAGAATATCTCCCAGCACTTTGCCGCCAAATGCCGGCACAACGGAAACAAGGTCGCCGTTATCGTCAATCCTTAAGTCTACACAGTGAGCGGCCACGCCGGTCTTGAGTTTGGCGCCGACCGCGGGAGCTAGGTCGGACCCGATCGCGGTAGCGCCCATCAGGACAATCGACGGTTTATTTTGGGCTAAAATCTCCTCGAGAACAAGCGCATATGCATCATTTTGGAATATCTTCAGAGCGGGATGATCTGCAAGAATGACTTTTTCAGCCCCGTACCGGGCCAGTTGAAGGTCCAATCCCGCTATATTTTCGCCTAACAGAACGGCTGTAACCGGTTCATCCGTCTTCAACCGGGCTTTCAGCTCCCGGGCCTTTCCCAACAGCTCGAAACTGACACTGTTTAATCTCCCTTCCATCTGTTCGGCAATCACCCAAACTCCTTTCCAATCTCTAACATCCATAATAATAACCTCCCTCACTTTTTGCCTACAGAACTATTCCTGCTGCCCGAATCCTGGGGATTAACCGGGCGGCTACTTCTTCCGGAGTACCTTCCACCACCTGGCCTTTCCTGCCCAGAGACGGGGTATATATAGCGCCGGGCTGGGTGGGAGAGCCTGTAAGTCCTATTAAAGAGGGGTTAAGTTCTATATCGGGGCTGCCGTATACACTAAGGGGCTTTTTCTTGGCTTTCATAACGCCCATGATACTGGTATAGCGCGGTTTGTTAATGTCACGGCTTACTGCCAGCAGGGCGGGCATTTTAACCAGGTATTCAATGCTGCCGTTCTCTATCTTTATTTTAGCATTTATCTCCCCGGAATCATTTACGGTAAATTCCCTGACATTCCAGAGATGAGCCATATCCAGCCACTCGGCGAGCTGGGCCGGTACCTGCGAGGTAGCGCCGTCAGCGCTTTCCGTACCGGTAAAAACAAGGTCAAACTTCCCGGTCTTTTTTAGCCCCTGGGCCAGTGTATAGGATGTGGCAAGTGTATCGGCGCCCGCAAAAGCGCGGTCGGATAAAAGGACCGCTTCATCAGCCCCCATAGCCAGGGCTTCGCGCAGGTTCTCTTGTGCATTGGGAGGCGCCATGGTGATAACTGTAACCTTGCCGCCAAATTTTTCCCTGACCTGCAGGGCTGCTTCCAGTGCATTCTTATCAACGGGGTTGATAATGGTAGGAATACCTTCACGCGTTATTGTCTTTGTCACAGGGTGAATGGTTATTTTGTCGTAGTGCTGCGGGTCCGGAACCGGTTTGATACACACTGCGATATTAAAACTCACGGTAACACCTCCTTTGCAGCTGAAAAAAGGGGTAAGTCCAAACCGCCGGTATCTTACCCCTTTTACAATAATTACTTGCCGCTGATGGTAGCGCCGGCAATAATCATCTTCTGGATATGGGATGTTCCGCCGGCAGGAATGGAGGCCAGAGCGTCTCTTAAGAAACGGCCCACCGGGTATTCATTGATTACACCGTAGCCGCCCATCAGATCAATGGTCCTTTTAGCAGCTGCAGCTGCGGCTTCTGTCGCAAAGAGCTTGGCAATGGCAAACTCGGTGGAACAGGGCTTCCCTTCGTCTTTCAGGCCTGCTGCCCGGTACGTAAGGAGTTGGGCCGCTTCGTAGTCAACACGGTTTTCTGCAATAATAAACTGGATGGCCTGCAGCTTGTTCAGAGGTTTGCCATACAGGATACGTTCATTGGAAAATTTGACAGCCTCTTCCACGCAGCCGCGTAAGATACCGACGTTAATGGCGGCCATCCCCGCGCGGCCTACTTCCTGGATCGACGCCATAGCGATACTGGCGCCCTGGCCTTCTTTGCCCAGCATATTTTCAGGTCCCACTTTGACGTCTACACAATTGACATCACCGGTAACAGAGCCGCGCAGACCAAGCTTGTTTTCCTTGCGTCCGGGTGTATGACCGGCTGTATCGGCCTCGATAATAAACGCAGTCATCTGCGGGCGGCCTTTTTCATCTTTGCCGGTAACGACTGACCAGATGTCCACATCTGCCGTATGGGAATTAGTAATAAAGCACTTGCGCCCATTGAGGACCCATTTGCCGTCAACAAACTCGCCGGTCGCCTTTTGGCCCAGAAAATCGGAACCGCCGCCGGGTTCGGTTACGGACAATCCGCAGATTTTAGTACCCGCGCAAAGCTCCGGTAAATACTTCCTTTTTTGTTCTTCCGTACCGTACTTAAGCAGAGGGGCCATCCCCAAATGATGAGTCATCAGGGCTATACCCAGACCTGCCGAGTACCGGGATATCTCCTCCAGACAGATAGCCCTTTCTACCCAACCAAGTCCTGCCCCGCCGTATTCTTCCGGTACGAAGATACCGGTGATACCCAGCTCTCCCATCATGGGAAACAGTTCAACCGGGCAAACATCCTCTTCATCCCACTGGGCAGCTTTGGGAGCAATCTCGGCTTCAACAAACTCCCTCACGGCTTTTCTTAACATTTCCTGCTCTTCTGTAAATTTAAAAAACATACTAAACTCCTCCCCCTTATGTTAAACTTTTCACTTTCATATTACTTCTGCGCATATTATTTGTCAACAAATTATTTATTGACAAATTTCATGATAACAAGGTATGTTCCCGTTATTTTGCATATATCAACATAAAAGACTGCCTCCTTTTTATAAGACAGTCTCAAACATTCTTACTATTGGCCTTATTTCATTATCCTTATAAATCATTTATTCAATGATGGTGGTTATTAAGCGCCCCGATTTTTTCCAGGTGATTTTTTAATTCTTCCTGCTCTTTTTTAGAAAACAAACTCATGATATATTCGTTACCTTCTTCGATAATTTTTTCAATAGGCTGCTGCAGTTCGTATCCCTGTTCAGTCAGTATAACTCTTAAAGCCCGGCGGTCATTGGGGTCAGGTGTTCTCTTTAACAGGCCTTTATTCTCCATCCTGTCAAGTATACCGGTTATGGTGGAACTGTCCAGGCATAAGGATGCTGCAATCTGCCTTGGCGTTTGGGCGTTTTCAGTCCAGAGGCATTTAAGTATCCCGTACTGTACAGGTGTTACGTCATATTCGGCCAGTACTGTTTTAAAATACTGGAATACGGATTGTTGCGCTTTTGTCAGCAAAAAATTCACACATTGATGTAATTCCATTGTAATACTCCCTTTTTCAATTATTTATATTTTTATTATTTATTTTATTTAATGACAATTAATTCGTCAATAAATTATTTGTAAACAAAGTACTTTAAGCCGACAGCGCCTTCACTTTCCGGTCCTGTCTGTACTTATTACCTGCCGGGCCTTCCTGTAATCTGCCTCAGTATTAATATTATAAAAGGCCGTTCGGGGATCACATACTGACCGTATAACATCTTCGTCAACATAGTGAACTAATACTTGCGGGTAAAAACGGGTTATTTTGAAATTCTTCTCCGACAGGCAAGATTCAATATATGGCAGACAGTTCTTAGAGTACACGGCAAAAAGTGGTTCCGGTAAATTTCCCACTCTGGGAACGACTGCATCATAACCGCGGCTTAGTTCTACAAGCAGCCCGGCCAGCCGCCCCTGAAAGAACGGAAGGTCACAGGCCGTAATAAACACATGCTGGTAGCTGGCCGCCGTTAACGCCGCATGTATCCCGCCCAGGGGACCCGTATCCCGGTATATGTCCGGGATTTCTCTCACCCCGGCAATGTTATATTTATCCTGCCGGCTGCCGGCTATAAGCAGCTCTGCAAAAACGGGACGCATTTCATCCAGCATACGGTTAATCAGCGTATCATTTTCATAAACCAACAGCGACTTGTCCCTGCCCATCCGGGAACTCTTGCCGCCTGCCAGGATAACCCCGGTAGCCTTCATGGGATACCTCCGGACTCTACTTTCACTCATCTTCATATTCCTCTTTTTCCGCCAACAGGATAGCCTAAACCTATTAAGTTCTACTCAGCTTTTATTTTTCTTGCTACATCAATAACTGTACCGTCTCTGTATTCAACCACCGCCACAATCTGCTCGTCAAATCCGGCTTTTTTCGGCACACCTGTTATTTCTTCCGCTGTTTTTTTTAATTCTTCTATTGTCATTACCGGCAAACTTGTTTCTTTCAGTTTTTCAAGGAGGTCCTTCCTCCCCGGATTAACAGCTATGCCCCGGTCCGTCACAACAACGTCGATTGTTTCTCCGGGCGTTGTTACCGTAGTAACACTGTCAACTATGATGGGAAAATTTTTCTTAACCAGTTTGGTTACTACGACAGCCAGTTTTGAACCGGCCGCCGTGTCGCTGTGGCCACCGGAACCGCCCATCAGCCTGCCGGTCGAATCGGTAGTTACGTTAACATTGAACCGGGTATCTATTTCCGTGGCCCCCAGAACCATGACATCAAGCTGGTTGACAACGGCCCCCTTGTTATGCGGGTTGCCGTACATGCCAATCGACATTCTCTGGTGGTTTGGGTTCTTTCGCAGCGACTCCACAGCCTTCAGGTCAAAGCACTGCGCATCTAACAAAGTCCAAAACAGCCCTTCTTCCAGCATCTCTACCATGTACCCCGTAATGCCGCCCGAGGCAAAACTCCCCTGAATCTTTTTCTTTCTCATCAGTTCTTTGATATAAGCGGCTACAGCGAGTGAAATACCTCCCGCCCCTGTCTGGAAAGAAAATCCGTCCTGCAAAAGCCCCGAAGCCTCAATCACCAAGGAAGCCAGTTCCGCAACCCGTAAACCTGCCGGGTCCTCCGTAACCCTGGTGGTGCCGGACACTATCCCCTTGACATCGCCGATATTATCGACAGGAACAACGCAATCAATATACTCCTGGCTGATTTCTATCGGGCAGGCAGGGTAAGGCACAAGATTGTCGGTAACCGCGACCGCTTTATCGGCATACTGCGCATCTGCCATCGAATACCCCAGAACCCCGCAGGCCGATTTCCCGTTTACGCCGTTGATATTGCCATACCTGTCGCAGGCAGGCGCAGCGATAAAGGCCGCATCAATATGGAGGTCCCCCGCTTCAATCGCCCGGGCCCTGCCGCCGTGCGTATGCATAATAACCGGCTTTTGAAGTATGCCCCTGGATACGGACTCCGCTACCGGCCCGGACATGTAGCTGGCATAAAGCCCCGTTACCACACCCTGTTCGATATGTTTGACCAGAGGGGCATGGACCGGAAAGATAGAACTCGCCGCAACTTTCATATCTTTCAATCCCAGACGGGCCACTGCATCCAGGACCATGTTCAAGACATAGTCACCGTTTCGCAGGTGGTGATGAAAAGAAATTGTCATGCCATCTTTAAGCCCGCATTTTTCGATCGCTTCTTCCAGTGATGTCATCACTTTGTTTTCGCCTGGCCGTACCGGTTTTATTTTAACCGGTGCTTTTACGATTTCCCCCAAACTGGCCCAGGCCCCTCCAAAGGGTTTGACCCTGCCATATCCTTCTATGTATTCCGGAATCTCCCGTCCAACGGCATTTTTCATCCTGCCTCACTCCTCATACAATCCGGCCAGTTCAGCCATAAGCAGTATCTTTTTCGCCCTCGCGGCAACCGGGGCATCAATCATTTTATCATCTAAGGAAATAACAGCTTTCCCTTCCTTTTCCGCCTGCTCCATAGCCCGGGCAATTATTTGCGCATGCCTGATTTCCTCCGGGGAGGGATTCAGGACTTCATGGATAACCTTGACCTGGCGGGGATGAATGGCAGCCTTCCCCGTCATGCCCAAAGCCCGGGCTTTGCCGGTATCCCTGATTAATCCTTCCGTATCCTGCAGGTCAACAAAGGGAGTATCAATCGCCTCTATCCCAAAGGCCCTGCAGGTAACAGCGATCTTGCTCCTGGCATAGAGCAGTTCTTCTCCGTCAACTGTCCTTTTTATACCAAGGTCGGCGGTATAATCTTCGGCTCCGAACAGGACCCCGGCAACCCGGCTTGATGCGCCGACGATGCGGGAGATATTGATTAACCCTTGCGCTGTTTCTATCAATGGGAATATTTTAATGGCGCCTTTTTCAATACTTTCTTCATTCTCTATTTTATCCAGCAGGTCTGCCGCTTTTTTAACGTCATTTTCTGAGGCTTTGGGCAATAGCAACGCATCCGGCTTCATCCTGGCTATCATGTCAAGATCGTCATACCCTAAATTGCCGGCCGAAAGAGGATTTATTCTTACCACTATCTTTGTCGCAGCCGGAAATTCCTGTCCACCCAGCGCCTGCCTTACCAGCAGCCTGGCTTCTTCCTTCCCGGCCATGCCCACACTGTCTTCCAGGTCCAAGATAATGCTGTCGGCTCCGGAAACAACAGCTTTGGGGAGCATCTCCGGTTTATTACCCGGAACAAAGAGCATGCTTCTTCTCAATCCCGTCATGGTCTCACCTTTCCCCTTTTTTCTTCCCCTGGCTCCGTTCAGAGCCAATACCCGGCTAATTTCATTATAGACGATCATATAACCTTCATCCACCCCCATGACCGGTTTGGCCAAGCACTGGTCGGCGCCGCAGGCCCATGGCGATATTTGTGCCCCCTTGCTTGATTTTCACTTCACTCTTAATTAAAGAATCCTAACTATGTCCTGAAAACTCTCAAATGGTATTGCCGGTATTTTCTTTTCCCTGCAGTATGCCAGCAGGCTCTTTTTGGCAAAGACGACATCAGCATCTTCAATCACACAGGTGTCAGAGTAACCGTCCCCCACGTAAATGGCCGTGGAGCCCTCTTTTCTCAGTTTGTTCAGCAGTTTTTTCTTGCAGGTCCCACACTGCCCGCAATCCCGGTTTTCGTAAGGGCAGGCAATGGCGTAACCTTCATCTTCCCTGACCAGCCGGTTGGCGAAGAATGGCAGGTCAGTCAGGCCATGCTTTTTAAGCAGGTAACTGATCATGGTATCATAACCGTCGCTCAGGATGTAAATTTGATAACCCTTTTGCCGGCAGGTTTCTACAAAAGGAATAAAATAGTCGTCTATTTCTATGGAATCGAGCATACTGCAAAGTTCCCCATCCGCAGCCCCGAACAGCTTAAAAGTCTGCCGGGCGCACTCCTCCGTGGAAATCTCTTTGCGCTCCCACCTGTCGTTGATTTCTTTCCACCCTTCGCGGCAAAAGGTTTCAATCATCACGCCCACGACATCATCCTTTGTTATTGTACCGTCAAAATCGATAAAAAACTGCATCTCCATACGCACCTATCCATTCCACAGGTCTGAGAGTTCCCGGCTGGCCTTTGTGGCATCGTCTTTCGCCAGGATGGCGGAAATCACACACACCCCGTCCACACCGGTGTCTTTTACCCGGGTTATGTTTTTCTCATTGATACCGCCAATTCCCACAACGGGAATGCGAACGCTGTTTTTAATCTTTCCAAGCTCCTCCAACCCGATGGGCTTCCCCGCGTCGGTCTTGGTTCCCGTAGCAAAAACCGCGCCTGCTCCCAGGTAATCGGCGCCAAGCTTTTCACCTTCCCGGGCTTTCTCAGAGTCCGAAACCGACCAGCCCAGTATCTTGCCCGGCCCGATAAGTTTCCTTGCCACCGGTAAAGGCAGGTCATCCTGGCCCAGATGCAGACCATCTGCGTCCACAGCCAGCATTATATCCAGGCGGTCATTGATAATCAATGGCACACCATATTTATTCGTCAGTTGTTTCATCCGCAGGGCAATATTGTAAAACTCCTGGCTAGAAGCTTCTTTTTCCCGCAGCTGAACGACCGTGACACCGCCCCTGACGGCCTCCTCCACAACCTTAAAAAGGTCCCGTCCTTGCAGCAGCGGGCGGTCGGTGGCAAGATACAGGGTATAATCAACTGTTTTATTATGAATCATTTTATTAAGACAATTCTTGTTTGGACAAGTCATCTCATCAATCACCTTTTATTCACTTATTCTGATTTTCTGACCGGAGTCGAGCTGCTCCTGGGTTAAAGCATACGCGGCGTCAAAAAGCGCCATTTTATACGTGCCCGGTCCCCGGACAACGGGTGAACGGGCAGCCAGTTCGCCTGCCAGTCCGAAAGCAGCCATGGCTGCGGCGGCTGCCTCCGGGCAACCCCCCCCTGCGGCCAGGAAACACCCGATTACGGAAGCTGTCATGCATCCAGTCCCTACCACACTGCCCATCAGCGGGTGGCCATTGGAGGCAAGCAGGGTTTTTTGCCCGTCTGTAATAATATCTTCCCGTCCGGTTACGACCACAATACAATCCTCACGACAGGCCAGGGACCGGGCCGTTTGCAAGATATCAACATACTCGCCAACCGACTCGACACCCTTGATCTGTCCCCCGCTGCCTGCCAGGATGCTGATTTCAGCCCGGTTCCCTTTTATAACCGTTACTTTCACTTCCCTCAAGATCTTTTTGGCGCTTTCCGTACGAAGGTCTGTAGCCCCAACTCCTACCGGATCCAGCACCACGGGAATACATAATTCATTTGCCTTTTTGCCGGCGATGATCATGGCCTCAACCTGCTCCCAGGAAAGAGTCCCGATGTTTAAAACAAGGGCTCCGGCCGCCCCGGCCATCTGACCTGCTTCTTCGGCGGCATAGGCCATTACCGGAAGCCCGCCCATACACAAGGTTATATTGGCGCATTCATTGACCGTCACATTGTTGGTAATGTGGTGGATCAGCGGCTTTTGCCGTCTGATATCTGTTAAATACTGTTGGCTCATATTTTTTTCCTCCTTTTTTTCCTGTTACATAATAACACAATAAAACCGCAGCCCGGCAGGAATGCGGTTAACTTACAAAGTAACATTTTGCTTTCCTACGCTGGTATTACCCAGTTCAGGTCGTAAGGGTCCAAAGACTTCATCGCGTCTTTTTCTCAGCCCGGCTCACAAGCGCCCCCAGCAACTGGCATATTCATTTTTCCACATAAATATATGTAAATTATAATACATTTTATCTATTTCTCCAATAAAAAGCTGGAATTATAATCTATAAAGGGGTACTAACAGCTTATTGACCGGCGTATATAAATTAAATAAAATATGAATGGGTTCATTTGTGAATGAATTCATAAACAAGCATGGAGATGAAACCCGATGGCCAGCTTAAGGGAAAGAAAAAAACGAAAAGTCAGGGAACAGATCATCAAGGCAGCCGAAAACAGTTTTCTGACACAAGGTTATGAAAAGACTACAATAGCCGGAATTGCCGGGCAGGCCAATATCGGGATCGGCACATTCTATAACTATTTCTCCTCTAAGTCCGAACTTTTTATGTACACTTTTTTGAGCCAATACCCCACCTTAGAAGACCGGGTAAACCTCATCCTCGATAGTCCCGGCGATAATGTGGCAGACGCTTTGTTAAGAATTATTGACCTCTATTTTCAAGGTATGGAAAGAGTTGACAAGAAACTGTGGAAAGAAATAATTGCCGTGTTTTTCTCCAACATTGAGGAATCCCAAAAGACAATGAAGGAATTTACGGACATGGACTTCTTGTTTCTTAAACAAGTAAACCGGCTCTTTCAAATATTTCAGGCCAAGGGTGTGCTTGCGCCTGACTTTGACACAAAAGACGGAGCAGAATGCATCTATGCGATAGCGACGGTCCAGGGGTTGTTTTACTCTTTGGATGATACTGATGTGCCAACCCTGGAAAAAATGAAAGACAAAATCCGCCGTCAGGTGAAACTTTTCTTTGCAGATAAGTTTAATTCATAAGAAGGTGAGCGAAGTGGAAGCTCTGATCAGCGCCAGGAAACTGTCTAAAACATATCAAATGGGAGAAATAGCCGTGAACGCCTTACAAGGCGTTGATTTTGACATATCCGGCGGTGAATTTATTGTTATACTGGGTCCCAGCGGTTCAGGAAAGACTACGCTGCTTAACATGATCGGCGGAATGGACAAAGCCACTGCCGGAGAGCTTTATTACAAAGATATGCCTCTGCACAGAGCTGACTCTAAAAAGCTGACCCAATACCGCCGGCATACCGTAGGATTCATTTTTCAGTTTTTTAACCTGATTCCCAATTTAAATGCTTTTGAAAATGTGCACCTGGCCGCCCAGATAGCCGATGACCCTTTGTCCGCCCGGGAAATGCTGGAAAAAGTAGGGCTGGGTGAGAGGGCTACTCACTTCCCTTCGCAATTATCAGGCGGGGAACAGCAGCGTGTGGCAATTGCCCGGGCGCTTGCCAAGAACCCTGAAATCTTACTGTGCGACGAACCTACCGGGTCCCTGGATTTTGAAACAAGCATTCAGGTGCTGCAGCTGTTAGTACAATTTTGTAAAAGTATGGGGAAAACAGTTTTTGTAATCACACATAACTCGGCTATAGCGGAAATCGCTGACCGGGTCTTCTACCTGAAAGACGGGAAACTGGCCCGTATAAAAAGAAATAAGGAGCCGCTCCCTCCGGAAAAGGTGGTGTGGTAGGTAATGTTATGGCGTAAAATGTTCCGTGATTTAAACGAAAATAAAGGCGCATACATTGCCTGCATCGCTATTGTCGCTATCGGGCTGATGATGTTCACCTCTTTTTCGATAGTTATGGACAATCTGCTCGCTTCGCAGGAAAACTTTTATTATTACGAGAAATTCGCAGACGGTTTTGCCGAAATGCAGTCGATGCCTTACAGTGAAGTAGATAAACTTCGCTCTCTGGAAGGAATCAATGAGATTCAGGGCAGGTTGATCAAAGAGGTACGGGTCATATTCCCCGGACGGGAAGATAACGTTTATTTGCGGCTGATATCCGTAGACCCGGAAAATAATGCGCCTATCAACGGGGTGCGTTTGGATAAAGGCACACCTTTGAAAAGCGGGGAAATGAATATCTGGCTGGACAATATGTTTTTTGACGCGAACAAGCTGGAACTGGATCAAAAAATTGAAATAATCGCAGAAGGAAAGAAAAAAGAACTGCGGATCGCGGGGGCCGGAAAAAACCCGGAATTCATTTACGCTATGCGTACGCCCAGCGATATGTTCCCCACCCCCGATACATTCGGTATCGCCTATATCCCTTTTGAAACGATGAAGAACCTGTTCCAGGAGAAAGGGACTGTAAACAGCATCATCTTTACGTTAAAACCGGGCGCTGATTACAAAGAAGTGGAAGACCGGCTGAAACCCGAGTTAAAGCCTTATGGTTTAAAAAGCATTTATTCCCGTAAAAACCAGCCCAGCCACGTTCTTTTGACTGAAGAACTGGAGCAATTGAACAATATGTCAAAATCACTGCCGCTGGTCTTTTTGTGCGTTGCCAGCACGATCATGTATATCATGCTGAAACGGACGATTGAAAAACAGCGGGGGCAGATCGGAATATTAAAAGCATTGGGGTACAATAACAAGGAAATCAGTTTTCATTACATGTCTTACGCCCTTACGATCGGTACTTTTGGCGGTATAATCGGGGGGTTACTGGGTATCTGGCTTTCTTTCTTTTTTACTGATATGTACCAGATGTTTTTCAATATGCCCGGACTGGCAGGTGAATTCTCCCTGTCTTATCTCTTTATCAGCATCATACTTTCCCTGGTTTTTTCAGTCTTTGCCGGGTTTCAGGGCTGCAAAAACGCCCTCATCTTAGAGCCCGCCGAGGCAATGCGACCTCCTGCCCCGCCTTCCGGGAAAAGCACCCTAATCGAAAAGGTTGCATTATTCTGGAGCATGCTCACGGTGCAGGGGAAAATGGCGGTGCGTAATGTTTTTCGCCACCGGGGGCGCAGTATTTTCGTCTTCCTGGGAATTATGTTCACCTTTGCTCTCCTGGCTTCACCCTGGTCGATGTGGGACCTGAGCCAGGAAATGCTGTTTGATCAGTTTGAAAAAGTAGAAATATATGACATCAAAATCAGTTTGGCACAGCCCCTCAACCAGAAAAAAGCAGAACGGGAACTGCAGCATTTCCCCGGGGTGAACAGGGTGGAATGCAGGGCGGAAATCCCGGTGACCCTGAAAAACGGCTGGCATAAAAAAGACGTGGCGCTGCTGGGAATTCCTGCAAACAGCCAGCTCCACAGGATTTTAGACAGTTCGAAAAACCAGGTGGAACCGCCTGCCAACGGGATCCTGCTGTCCGAGAGGCTTGCACAGCTCCTGGACGCTCAGGTTGGGACCGAACTTAACCTGGAAAGTATAATGCTGAAAGACCCCGAGGCCGTCAAAAAAATAGTGGTTGCCGGCATTATTCCTCAATACCTCGGGCTCAATGCCTATATGGAACTTACTTCTCTCCAGTCTCTTTTGGAACAGGGAGACCTGGCAACAACCATCATGCTGAAAATCGATGAAAAAGCAGTGCCTCTTTTACAAGAAAAATATAAAAATTCTGCCGTTATTAACGGGGTTGAAGATCGTATCAAGCTGCTCAGGCAATCGATGGAACTGATGGGTTCCTTTACAGGCACAATTTTTGTGATGCTTCTGATCGGAGTCATTACCGGTTTTGCCATCATTTATAACTCTTCTATCATCACCCTGTCTGAGCGCAGCAGGGAACTGGCTTCCATGATGGTACTGGGAATGACCCCGTCCGAAGTACTCTCCGTTATCACCTTTGAGCAGTGGTTTCTGGCCATATTTGGGATGGCAGCGGGGATTCCCTTAACGAAATTGCTTCTTGTTGGATTGGCCCAGTCGGTTAACAACGACGTGTACACCATGCCGGTTATTTTAAGCAACATGTCAATTCTGGCCGGATTTGCAGTTACGATACTATCTATCTGGGTAGCCCAGCGAATGGCGGCCCGGAAGATACGGTCACTGCAAATGGTCGATGTCTTAAAGGCAAGAGAATAGAAAGAAAGTGGGGACTATTATGAAAAAAAAGTGGAAATTGATTTTAGGCCTTATACTTGCAGCCGCCGTTGTTGTTTTCTTTGCAGTGAACAATACGAAAGGGCTCGAGGCCGGTCTGCTGGAAGTCCAGCCCCGTTCTATTGCCAAAACATTTAAAGAAGAAGGCATTGTCGTTTCCGACCAGGAGAAACCGATTTATGCCACGAACGGCGGCAAGGTAAAGGAACTCCCCGTCCAGGAAGGCCAGACAGTCACTGCAGGTGACCTGCTGATTGCTTTTGAAAGCAGTGAACTTGTTTTCCAGCTTGAACAGCTGCAGGGCCAGCTGAAAAGCGTTAAGGCCCAGCATGACCAGCAAAAAGCTGAAATTTCTTTAGATAAACTAAAACAATTATATGAAGCAGGGGCCATCAGTAAGAAAGAGTACGAAGATGCGCAAAACACTGTTAATTCTCAGTATTTCCCCGGTCTGATCGAATCGCTCCAGGCCCAGATCAGCCTGATTCAGTTCAAGATTGACGAGAGCAGCATCCATGCTCCCGCAGACGGCATCGTCTCCGCTCTGGAAGTAAAGGAGGGCATGGTAGTCCTCCCCGGCACACAGGTAATGACTGTATTCCATAAAGATGCCTACCGGGTAGAAACGTATATCTTGACTGAGGATGCTGCCAGGGTCACTCCCGGAACAAAGGTAAACCTGATCCAGGATAATAAAAGCGGGGATATAGTTTTCGGGGGTGAGGTTGAGAAGGTTGCGCCGTCCGCAGTGGAAAAAATATCTGCGCTGGGGCTGGTTGAACAGCGTGTGAAAGTAACAATAAGAGCGGATATTCCCGAAAACCTGGACTTACGGCCGGGATATGCGCTTGATGTCGAGTTTACCATCGATAAACAGGATAACAGCCTGGTCGTCCCCAAGACCGCCCTCTTCCCTTACCGCGACGGTGAGGCCGTCTGGCTGGTACAGAACAATAAGGCCAGGGTACAACCGGTGAAAAAGGGCTTTGAAAACGACCGGGACGCAGCTATTATCGAGGGACTGCAGGCAGGGGATTTTGTCCTCTTAAATCCGCAGCTGGAAGGGCTCAAGGAAGGAAAGAAGATTATCGCCAAATAAAGAATTGATCCCGTAATATTTGCCATAATATTTCATAATTTGGGAGGTGTTGCTCAAAATTTGTAGAAATAGATAGTAATCTGCCAGCCAGCTATTTTTGCTATTAAACGCGCCAAGGAGGAGACATCTTGAAGCTTCGCGCCAAAACATCACTTATCATTATTGCGACACTGATCATCTCCTTTACGGTTTTTTTCCTTCTTACATGGAACATATACTCCGGCAGCATAAAAAAAATTGAGGAACTGACTGCACATCGAAATGTTGAAAGGGCTTTAAACGCCTTTTCCCAGGAAGTAATGACCCTCTCCACACTGGTTGAAGACTGGTCTGTGTGGGATGACTCCTATGAGTTCATCGAAGATGGAAATAGTGAATATATTAAATCAAACCTGGTTGACGTTTCTTTTGTCACCAACAGGTTAAATATCATGGTGTATATAAACAGGTCAGGCCAAATTATTTTTGGGAAACATTATGACCTTGACACCAAAACAGCAGGTCCTGTTCCGGACACTATGACCAGGACCTTCTATGAAAATCCTAATCTTGTTTATCACAGTGACATTGAAAGCTATACGGCTGGCTTGATAGCAACGACAGAAGGGCCCATGCTCATATGTTCGCGTCCTATATTAACCAGCGACTTTAAAGGTCCTGTCCGCGGTTCCCTGCTGATGGGCAGGTACTTGAGCAACCAGGGATTAAAAAAACTCTCCGAAATCACTCACTTGAACCTGGCTATACAAAATATCGAAGCCTTCAGATTATCCTCACCCGGTTTGGCCGGACAGCTTTTAACAAAAGGCAGTGAAGAAAAGACAATCCTTATCCAGCCCCAGAGTGAAGAGACAATAACGGGATATGCGATATTAAACGATATCAGTGGGAAACCGGGTTTTGTCCTTTATGTGGATATGCCGCGGGAGGTCTACTTGCTTGGTAAAGAAAGTATGCTTTTTTTTGCGCTGTTTAGTTTTCTCACCGGTCTGGTACTGATAGCAGCCTTTATTGTATTATTAGAAAAGAAGGTGCTATCCCGTCTGGTAAAAATAATCGAGAGTGTTAAAACGCTTGGCAGCGTTACAAATTCCAACTCCCGTATCCCTGTGGAAGGTGATGATGAACTGACCGGAGTGGCTATTGCCATCAACAATATGCTGGATAACCTCGAATCTTCCCAAAACGAGGTGCGGGAAAATGAGAAACGCTTTAAATACATGAGCTACCATGACAGCCTGACCGGCCTGTATAACCGCACCTATTTTGATGAGCAGCTTGTGCGCCTGAATAAAAATTTTTCAAATCATTTGCCGCTCAGTATTATTACTATCGACATTGACGGGCTGAAGCTCATTAACGACACTTTTGGGCATAAGGCCGGAGATACCCTGCTGCAGACCGCAGCCCGTTTCATTAAGGCTCCTTTCCGCAAGTCCGATATCGTAGCCAGGATTGGAGGAGATGAGTTCTGTGCGATACTTCCGGGTGTCGATCATACAGTGGCTTTAGATAAAAAAGATAAAATAATGGACCTGGTTGATAAATACAATTCGGGAAATCCCACCGTCCCTTTAAGTATGTCGATAGGAATTGCCACCTCGCATGATCTTCCTGATGAAACAATATACGATATCTTTCAAAGAGCTGACGACAACATGTACAGCTATAAACTTAACCAGACGGAGAGCCAGAAAAGCAAAGTAATAGAGATGCTGCTGGCTGCCCTCGTGGAAAGGGATTTCATTGCACAGGGCCACATTGAAAGGCTGGTCCTCCTTAGCGAAAAAATGGCTGAAAAACTGCATCTGCGGGATGAAGAAAAACAACACCTTATCCTGCTTGCCAAGGTGCATGACCTTGGTAAGGTCGGTATTCCTGACGATATTCTATTCAAACAAGATAAATTAACAGGGAAAGAATACGAAAAAATGAAAGAACATTCCCGGATCGGTTATAATATTGCCAGCCGCTCCAAGGAACTGTCGCATATCGCCGAACTGATCCTTCATCACCATGAACACTGGAACGGTAAAGGTTATCCTGGCGGACTGCGGGGTGAACAGATACCTGTCGAATGCCGTATTTTGAATATTATCGATGCCTTTGACGCCATGACAAACATCAGGCCGTACAATAACGCGCTGTCAGTTGAAGAAGCCATCGCTGAGCTGCAAAGATGTTCCGGAAGCCAATTTCAACCGGAGCTGGTAGAGGTGTTTATCAGCATTCTAAGTGATGAGCTAAAAAAGGGGACAGAATGATAACACGACCCGGCTGTACAACCAGCCGGGTCCGTCTTTGTCCCTTTATTCCTCCTGCTGTCCTGATACGGCAAGCGTTCTTATAATATCCGACCTGCTGATGATACCGATTACCTTCCCGTCTTCCACAACAGGAATCCTTTTTATATTGTGTTTGACCATAAGTTTGGCCACTTCTTGAATTTCTGCTTCTTTGGCAACAGCAATGACATTCGTTGTCATCATCTCCGAAGCTTTTTTGGCTGCCAGTTTCTTAAAGTCTTCATTATACCTTTTTACCCCGTTATAGTAGATGATTGCACCAAGAATGTTGATAAAATCAGGCAGTCTGGGAGAAAGTTCCTTTCGAAGGAGGTCGCCCTCTGTTACTATCCCTGTAAGTTTACCATTGTCATCAACCACGGGAAGGCCGGAGATCCTGTTTTTAGTAAGTATCAGGGCAATTTCTTCCACAGATGTATCCCCTTTGACCGTTATAACTTCCCTTTGCATGATGTCCTGCGCTTTCATACTACCACCCCCACTCATTTATCTGATTTCATTTTATAAGATATCTATAAATATAACAAATACCTAATAAAGGAATTAATAAAGGAATTATTACTTTGTCTTTGAATTTTTCATTGCATTACCTTATAATATAGAAAGTGTTTAAATCCTCTGTCAATGAATATCTTTTATATGAATAATACTGCTTGAACGAGGTGTGTATATGCCCAAACGAGAAGACATCAGTAAAATATTAATTATCGGTTCAGGACCTATCATTATCGGACAGGCCTGTGAATTTGACTATTCCGGGACCCAGGCCTGCAAGGCCCTGCGCAAGCTGGGATACAAAATCATCCTGGTTAACTCGAACCCGGCCACTATCATGACCGACCCGGAAATAGCTGATGTAACTTATATTGAGCCGCTCAATGTCAAAAGGGTCGCGGAGGTTATCGCCAAGGAACGCCCTGATGCGTTATTGCCCAATCTGGGCGGCCAGTCCGGCCTCAACCTCTGCGCTGAACTGGCCAGGGAGGGAATCCTGGAGAAATACGGCGTCCAGGTCATAGGTGTGCAGGTGGAAGCCATCGAACGCGGTGAAGACCGCATCGCTTTTAAAGAGATGATGAACCGGCTTGGTATTGAGATGCCGCGCAGCAAACCGGCCTACAGCGTGGAAGAAGCAGAACAGATAGCCCTGGAGTTGGGTTTCCCTGTGGTGGTTCGTCCTGCCTATACCATGGGGGGTACCGGCGGGGGCCTGGTTTATAATATTGAGGAATTAAGGACAGTAGCCAGCCGCGGTATTTCGGCAAGCCTGGTCGGACAGATCCTGGTGGAGGAATCTGTGTTAGGCTGGGAAGAACTCGAACTTGAAGTGGTCCGTGACGCCAAGAATCAGATGATAACAGTATGTTTTATCGAGAATATAGACGCCATGGGTGTGCATACGGGCGACTCCTTTTGCGCCGCCCCCATGCTGACCATCAGCCCCAAACTGCAGCAGCGGCTGCAGGAGTACTCCTACCGGATTGTGGAGGCAATCCAGGTAATTGGCGGGACTAATGTGCAGTTTGCCCATGACCCCAAAACCGGCCGGGTAGTCGTGATAGAGATTAACCCCCGGACTTCGCGTTCTTCCGCCCTCGCCTCCAAGGCAACAGGTTTTCCAATCGCCATGGTTTCCACTATGCTGGCGGCAGGTCTGACACTTGACGAGATCCCGTACTGGAGAGACGGGACATTGGATAAATACACCCCTTCCGGCGATTATGTCGTTATCAAGTTTGCCCGTTGGGCTTTTGAAAAATTTAAGGGAGCCCAGGATAAACTGGGTACACAGATGAGGGCAGTCGGGGAAGTAATGAGTATAGGCAAAAATTACAAGGAAGCGCTTCAAAAATCAATCCGTTCCCTGGAAATCGGCCGTTATGGCCCGGGGTTTGCCAGGGACTACAACAGACGTTCCCTGGATGAGCTATTGTCGATGCTGATCGAACCGTCCAGTGAACGCCAGTTCATTATGTATGAAGCCCTCCGCAAAGGCGCTGATATTGAGGAGTTATACCGACTGACCCATATCAAGCCCTGGTTTATCGAGCAGATGAAGGAACTTGTGCAGCTCGAGGAAGAAATCCTGCGGTATAAAGGCGGAATACTGCCGGATGATCTGCTTGTCCGGGCTAAGAAAGACGGTTTTGCCGACCGCTACCTGTCCTTGCTTCTGGGTATTCCGGAAGAGGAAATTAGAAAACGCCGGACCGCCCTGGGTGTAGTAGAAAGTTGGGAAGCAGTCCCCGTAAGCGGAGTAGAAAATGCGGCCTATTATTTTTCAACTTATAACGCTCCTGATACCACTACCGCCAGCAGCAGGAACAAGGTTATGATCCTGGGCGGGGGACCCAACCGCATCGGTCAGGGTATAGAATTCGATTACTGCTGTGTCCATGCGGCCTTTGCCCTGCGTGACCTGGGCTTTGAAACCATTATGGTAAACTGCAACCCTGAAACCGTCTCCACCGACTACGACACATCCGATAAGCTCTACTTTGAGCCGCTTACGGTTGAAGATGTCCTGAGCATCTATGAAAAAGAAAAGCCTCTCGGGGTAATTGTCCAGTTCGGGGGACAAACTCCGCTGAATATTGCCGGAGAACTGGAGAAAGCAGGGGTCAGGATTCTGGGCACAACCCCGGAGACTATCGACCTGGCCGAAGACCGCGACAGGTTTCGCCAGATCATGGAAAAGCTCGGCATACCCATGCCCGAATCGGGTATGGCCAGCAACCTGGAAGAAGCGCTTGCCATTGCAAACCGGATCGGCTATCCCCTGATGGTGAGACCGTCTTACGTTCTGGGCGGACGCGGCATGGAAGTGGTACACGATGAAGAAATGCTGCGTAAATATGTTAACGCGGCTGTCGGCGTCACGCCTGAAAGACCGATCCTGATAGATAAATTCCTTGACAATGCTATCGAGGCTGAAGCGGATGCGATTGCGGACGGAACTGATGCTTTCGTACCTGCCGTGATGGAACATATAGAACTGGCCGGTATCCATTCGGGAGACTCTGCCTGCGTACTACCACCGGTCAGTATCGCGGAAGCACATCTTAATACAATAAACGAATACACAAAAAGAATTGCCAAAGAACTAAAAGTCTCGGGCCTCATGAACATGCAGTATGCCATAGCCCATGACCGTGTTTATGTGCTGGAAGCAAACCCACGGGCTTCACGGACTGTTCCGCTTGTTTCCAAGGTATGCAACCTTTCAATGGCGCGTATTGCCACTGAAATAATGCTGTCTGACGTAACCGGACGTAAATCCGCTGTCAGCTCTCTTATTTCCAGGAACGTTCCCTATTATGGGGTAAAAGAAGCGGTATTTCCCTTTAATATGTTCCAGGAGGTAGACCCGCTGTTAGGTCCTGAGATGCGCTCGACCGGCGAGGTTCTCGGTATGGCCTGCAATTTCGGGCTGGCATTCTTCAAGGCGCAGGAAGCTACCCAGGTCCCCCTGCCAACATCAGGGACAGTACTGATGAGCATCGCGGAACGTGATAAGCCTGCCGTACTGCAAGTGGCCAGGGAATTTGCCGACCTAGGTTTTAGAATTAAAGCAACTGAAGGAACATACATTTTCTTAAAGAAAAACGGTATTGAAGCCGAACCGATCAAAAAAATCTTTGAAGGACGTCCCAATATCGTCGACAGTATTATGAACAAAGAAATACAGCTTGTTATTAACACGCCGGCCGGCAAACAGAGTCAATTTGACGATTCGTATATCCGCAAGGCCGCTATCAAGTATAAAACCCCTTATATTACTACTATCGCCGCAGCCAGGGCCAGTGTTAAAGGCATCGCCGCCTTTAAGGAAGCCTCCGCTGATAAAGACGGTGTCAAATCCCTGCAAAGCTATTATAAAAATCTTAAATAAGGCGCTGTACCATAAAAGACCGCGGCTCAAACGAGCCTAACGGTCTTTTTTAACTTCCAAGCCGCTTTTTAGGATACTGCACAGGTGTGTGGAACCTCAAGAAACAGGTTTTCCGCAGTTAGTGCAAAATTTGGCTTCTCCCCCCAGGCCTGCTCCGCAGTTAGAACAAAAAGCTGACTGGGCGGATGCGGTATCTGCCTGAGCGGAAGAAATGCTCCCCGGCTGGGCCGCTCCTTCTTTTGCTTTATCCTGTTCAAGCTTTTCATTTATGGATTTGATCTGGTCTTCGATCTCGTTTATCTCGCTAATTTTCGCCTGCAAAACAGCGCTGTCAGGTTCAACCCCATTTTTGTAGGCCTCATACATGACATGGCCAATATCCGTTTTAATATCCTTAATTTTTCCCTCAAGCTGGGATTTGGCCAGTTTAAGCTTGCCCGTCTCCATGAGATCCGCGGATTTTGCGCCAATTGTGGTAGCAGTGTTCAGAGCAGTCTGACCTATTTTTTTAAAAAAACTCATTTTAACTCCCCCTTTCTTTTTAATACCCTTGCGCTTTGGTTAATAGTTATCAACCTGCGCCAACATAATTATACCATCACTAATCCCCAATATTAATACGTATTTTCCTTCACAAAAACTTTTCAATTGAAATCAATCCCTAATGGAATCAACTCCTAATTCTCAAAATCATTGCAAACAAGCCTTGATATGATGATCTTTATTTTCATTTTAAATTTGGTGCAAAATAATCGCAAGCGACAAGGGCCTTATGTATAAATTCACCATCATGTCCATAACTTAACTGAAACTTTTTTACTTTGAGCAAGTCTGTATATTATGAAAACAGTTGCCGATAAGTGCATATTAATCAACAGCAAGGAGGTATTAAAATGAAAAAGTCTTTGAAAATGGCATCCACTTTATTACTATGCGTCCTGATTGTAACCATATTTGCCGTCCCTGCAGAGGCCAACACGCTACCCGGAGCCCCCCTGCGCCCCTACCATAATTACCCGGCCTTGTCTTATAACCTGGAATATGACAGTTCCGCAAAAGAAATGATTTTTAATGTAAAGAACAATTACTACTGGCCAATGTATCTAACCTTCCCCACCGGGAAAAAATTCGACCTCGCTGTATTTAACAGTAAGGGGCAAAAAATGTGGCAGTATTCCGATGGCAAATTTTATACACAGGCCGTGACAGGTGAGTGGATTTACGGCCGGCAGGAGAAATCATTCCATATAAAACTGCCGGAACTTGCACCGGGAGAATATAATGTCAAAGCCTTTTTCCACGTATGGGGCAGTAAAGAAGCTGTGGCTTCCGCCCGTATTACCATAAAAGGCAAGACCGCCCCCGGATTTAAAGTAGACGCCTGGTACCGGGGCGGAACTCAGCCCTATATTGTCCTGGCGCTCAACAACCAGACAAAACAACCCGTCATGCTGGAATACCCGACAGCCAAAAAATATGAAGTGGTTATTATGAGCGATACCGGTTATTACTGGCAGTATTCAAAAGGCAAGGTTTTTGATCAGGCTGTCCGCTATGAACAGCTTGGAGCCGGTGTGTACAGATCCTATTATATCTACCTGCCTGATAAACTGCCCAAAGGAAATTATACCGCTTACGTTTATTACCTGGCCAGTTCCTACTACGATGTGGTGAAGACTATTAAATTTTCAATTTGATGACAACTGCATTTCACAAAAAGGACTTGCGGATACACACCCGCAAGTCCTTTTTATTTATAAAACTTTACTTGCATCTCCCGGACCGGGATAAAAGATCTATGACCTTTATATCAGTTGGAAAAGCCAGCGGGGGGCAGGAGCATAGGTCAAAATATGCCAGGTCACATAGATCATCTCCCGCCTTTAGCTGTCCCCCTTTTACCTCCGACAAGAACCAGATGCCGACAGAATGACATTCCGGCTCATGAAAATTGGACTGTACTGTAAAAACTTTAAGCGGTTCAATATCCAGATTGGTTTCCTCTTTTATTTCTCTTATTATTCCCGCATATACATCTTCATCATATTCCAGGTATCCGCAGGGGATGCACCACATTCCCTGATATTTACCTCTTATCCTGCGTCCAAGTAGAATATGCCCGTCTTCATTCAAAATAATTGCAGCCACTCCTACTACCGGATTTTCATAAAAGATATACGCGCAGGATAGACAGGTCAAGCGCAGTCTGTCACTGTTTTCGCGGTATTTTAATTCCCCCCCGCATTTGGGGCAGTAAAAGAAACGTTGTTTAATGCTGCGCAAATTTCAATCCTCCTATCTCATTCCTGTACAATTATTATAATATGATATAGTTTGTGCTTCCGACAGTTTATTTTTAACTTTGAAAAACTAACCGGTAACCAGATAAGGACAGCAGGAATAACATGTTAATGAAAAGCACTTTCTTTGTCTTCGCCTTCTTATACAATTTATTGTATTTTTGTAATGAAGGGATGTTAAAGATGACCCTGTATTTAAATTTTCTAGAAAAAAATATCAATAGTCGTTCACCAAATCAAGTGATATTAGGAAATCAAGGAATACCCATAAATCAGGAATACAAAGGAAAAGCCCGGCCGGCAACTGTTCGGGTTACCAGTGAAGCTGTTATTAACTGTGAAAATAATTCCCTGCAGGCAAATACCCTTAAGAAAGGGGTAGTGGCAAAAATCCCGGTTATCCTGGCAGAACTAACGGTCGAGTTTAATGTTAATTCTGAAATAGACCTTCATATGCCTATTTATCAAATACATAACACCAAAAAACAGCTAAAGCTCACAAAATGCGTCCTGCTCCAAAGTACTAACATGCTTTTTATAGAGGGATATGTAAAAAACACCATAGAGTATTATACAAACGCCTGGAGCGATTGGCGTTCAACTTGCGGTAATCTAAAATACTGTACCGTGGATATCCCGTTTCGATGCTCGACAGCAATTTTCTTTAACGGGACTCAACCCGCGGAAGTCATTCCAAACAGAGTTAATGAAATCGAATTCCGGGTACAACAGTCTGCTTCCGATTTAATATGTCAGGAATATCCAGACGATTTTACACAATTTAACCAGATCAGTACATCTTTCTATAATGAGCTGCCTTTTTGCGAACTAGTCAGCAGTAAAGTAGTGGAAATGGATGAAATTAAAAAAAGTATTTTCCCGTTTACTGTTATAGAGGAAAAACTGGTCGTCTGCATAATGTTAAAATTGCTTCAGTACCGTAAGGTAGCCATTCCGCCGGGTAAATAAGAATATATCTTCTCCCGGCATCTTTTTTTTATTTATGACAAAAAGCCTGTCACCAATTCCAGACAAAAAGAATAACATGTACTAGGCTCAATCTATCCAGTACTAATAATTATAATGAATAGGAGGAGAATTTATAAATGTCCTGGTATAATGGATTACCATCCTTAATTGGCAAAGATACGTTTGGCAAAGATACGTTTGGTAAAGATATGTTTGGTAAAGATATGTTTGATAAAGACAGATTTTGTAAAGACACAGTCGATAGAGTTATCAAACCGAGCTGTGTGGATGTTACCGGCGGCGAGGTAGTTGAATGTGTAAACACTCCTGAAACAATAGCCCCTATAACCACCGGCGCTATAATCAAAGTACCCACCGTACTTGCCGAATTAACCGTTCAGTTCAATGTGAATGCCATCATCACACTTCCCGAGCCCGCCGTCGAGATCAAGAATATCAAGAAACGTCTCAAAATTACACAATGTTTGCTCCTGCAAAATACCAATGTGCTTTTCATTAAAGGTTTTGTGCGAAAAAATATTGACTATTCTACCCAAAAGTGCGCCACTGAAGAAGGTTTCTGCGGTGATATCCGTCACTGCACCGTAGATACTCCTTTTCAATGCACCACCGCAGTAACTTTTAATGGTCTTAACCCACTTCCGGTTATCCCCTCAACCAGCACGGAATTCGAATACTTTACCAGGAAGGAATTAAGAGGCCCCGGTTTTGCGGAAAAAGACGAGTTACTCGCCGGCGATCTGTCTGAATTTAACCAGACCAGCACCGAGTACTTCAATGAACTGCCATTCTGTGAATTGATCAACAGCCAGATTATAGAGTTTGACGAATATCTTAATCCTCAAAAACTGCTAGGCAAAAAAGTTCCTTTCGAGGAAAAATATTTCTTTAAAATCGAAGAAAAAATGGTTATTTTCCTCACACTGAAAATCCTGCAAAATAGGCAAATAGCAGTCCCTCCGCTTGCTGCAGCATTTTGTAAATAGTTTATCATTACCGTGGAACTTAAACCAAGGCAATAAGAAACCCTAACCGTGAGGTTAGGGTTTTTATGCAAGCCAGAAAAGCCTTTGAATGATGCTAATGATGCTGCTGAGTTTCGACTTTAACTATATAAAAATCTCCGTCCCAGGAAACCTGAGCTCCCATAAACTCGCCAACATAGCGCAGGGGTACCATGGTTCTGTTGTTTTTGATTACGGGGATAGTATCCATGGTTTTCTCTTTCCCGTTAACCAGGGCTTGTCCGCTGCCGATAACCAGGCGGATAACCCCCGTCTCGTAAGTTATAGTGATACTCCTGTCCTTATCATCCCAGACCACATTAGCCCCCAGAGCTTCCGTAATTACCCTTAACGGTACCATGGTCCGGTTGTTGTTATCAATATACGGGGCAGAATCATAAGAAACTTCCTTCCCCTGCACCATTACCATAACCTGATCCTGGTAGGGGGAGCTGTTGTAGATGAGATACTTTTTTCTCTCTTCCTTGAACTTATTAAGAGCTGGTGTGTAGTTATTTACTATCTGCTGGGGTGTAAGCTTTTTCTCCAGGTATTGCCCAATTTTATTCGTACCCATGATTTTATCAAACATCACCATAGTGCTTCCGCTCTTGGGCACGGTAAAGCCGCTTAGAATACGTGCATAGGCCAGTGCATAAATACCGGTTTTGGCAGGATTAAAAAGATGGTAATCAGTAATCTGCAGCCTGACCCCTCCGTTTTGTCCCTGGTTTTCCGGCAGGAATTTGACGCCAGGCAACCCAGCATTGTTCAGCAAATCAGCATACTTTTGAGAGTTTATCCCCTTCCCGCCGATCCATTTGAATTTATCAGCCTGGGAGATCCCCGTACCTTCGCCTATTCCTGTGGCCATATAGCCGAAAAGTGACTCAAGATCAGGGATGTTGGGAGATGTTTGGACCCAGGTAAGCCCTGTGTCCTGATAAATCATTTCCCTGGTGTAGCCCAGCATGGGAATAACTGTGAGATCGGCCCCAATGTCCCGGTTGAAATACCGGGCTAACTCCCCCACCGTCATACCATGGGCTATAGGCAGTATATCGACTCCAACAAAGGTTTTATAGGCCTCTTCCAGGACAGGCCCTTCGACAAGGACTCCGCCTACCGGGTTGGGACGGTCCAGGACTATTATAGGTTTGCCATATTTCTGGGCCGCGATCATACAGTAATTCAAGGTTGAAATATAGGTATAGTAACGCGCTCCGGTATCCTGTAAATCATACAGAAGCACGTCCACGCTGCGAAGCATATCCTCTGTAGGTGTCCTCGTGGCGCCATACAGGCTGTTAACGGGTATGCCAAGCAGCGGGTGAGTATAGGAAGCTACATATTCTCCTGCTTTTGCGTTACCGTCTATACCGTGTTCGGGAGCAAAGAGAGCGGTCAGGTTCAAATCACTGTCTGAGGCTATAAGATCGATGGTACTACGGCCTTGGCTGTCCACGCCGCTTTGATTGGTGATGATACCAATCCTTTTACCGCCTAGGTAATGCCTGTACTTGCCCACCAGGACTTCATTGCCCAACTTTATGCGGGGGCTTTCTGCGAGGACCAGGGAACTTGCCTGAAACAATAAAAATAAGTTTATTAATACTATTGCGACAACTTTTTTCATAACGCCACTGAGCCACCGTTTCTAAATTTTATACTGACATATCAATTATCGCACATCCGTATTTCCCTGGAAATACGCCAATATCTGACATGAAGCGCTTGCTTTCTATTTTTTCTTATCCTTCGAATAAATAATTATAGACGTTTGCCGTTATTACTTCCGAAATCGCCTTGCTCTTTGCAGCTAATCCCGAGAATACACCCGGTAAAGCAGTCGGCCAGGCCGTATGTGGCGGCTTCTGCCAACAAAAGTAACACCTTACTTCACCTTATAGGCACACTGATACGCTGCTGCAAGAGCGCCGGGCACACCGCCGATCTGCATAGCCCAGCAGGAGCCTATGAAAAGGTTTTTCACCGGAGTTCCTATTGTCACACTTATGGCGTTTTTATAGAACTTTTTCCTAGGATTCCAACTCCATGCGGAACTTGCTCCGTCGGTATTATGGGAAAATCTTTCATAAGTAAGCGGAGTTGCAGCATCTTTATAGTCGATACGTTCCTTCAATCCGGGAATCAGCCTGGATGCGCTGTCTATCATTGCATTCATCGCTTTTTCCTTCAACTGTCTATATGCATTCTTGTCTCCGCCGCCCCAGTTGTTCATCCAGAGGTAAGGCGCCGTGGTCTGCAGCATCAATGAAGATTTCCCTTGAGGAGCAAGTTTGGGATTTATCATCGACGGCGAATAAAGTGAAAGGGATGTCTTGCTAAAAAAATCCTCGTCTTCGGAATTGTAAATATCGCAGTCAGGGCTTTCTTCACACACAAAAACATGGGAAACCTTCATCATTTCGCCGAGTTCTTCGTTGGACATATTCAACCCGAGATACACTGTGAAGAAGCCCTCCGAAACGGGAGCCCTGGCGATACTATTCTGGAGTGTCTGCGGGATAAGCCTCTTGTCGTCTAAAAGCTTCAGGAAGGTTTTCTTATAATCGCCGGCGGAGATAACATAATCTGCATCATAGATTATGTTTTTACAGGAGACTCCCACTGCGGTCCCGTTTTTGGTGATTATCCTGTCGACATAGGAGTTCAGCTTTAACTCCCCGCCCAGTTCCCTGAAGTTTTCGGCCAGAATATCAGCCCATGACTGCATTCCGTCTTTCACAGTCCAAAGGTCTTCAAACATCCCGGCCGAAGCTGCTGCCACCATCGTGGCCGACAGATCCGGATACCCAAATCCCCTGAAGAGTTTGAACAGTTTGGAATCTTTTTCAAAATATCTTGCAGCAAACTCTGATGACGTCATGTTGCCATACTGCTTTAACAGTTTCATCATCTTTGGGCTGCTAATGATGTAGGGGAGCATTGATATTAACATATCAAGCCCACTGTAGAGAAAAGGCAATGGTTTGTTCATGTTTCCCAACGTACCAGCTATTTTGTCCATATCCGAAAAAACCATATCCAGCTTTTCTTTATCGGCTCGGAAAGCAGCATAAAGCATTTTTTTATAGTCATCGTAATTTTCGGGAGTTCCGTCAAATTCCTCCGAGACAAAACGGATTCTCTGTTTTACGAAATTAATTTTTTCAAATACTCCGATGTCCTTCATGGCCTTAAAAACCGAAGCTGAAGCTTCAAAGGAAACAGTGCCGCTTTCAAAATAATAACCCTTCCTGTAAAACCCGGCTGTATAGCCGCCGGGCATGCTGTGGGCTTCAAATATGGTTACTTTATGTCCCTTCTTGGCAAGAAGATTGCCGGCAATAAGCCCACCGATTCCCGAGCCGATAATTATTATATTTTTCACTTTCCAGTTCTCCTTTTTGAATATATTTTCTTCCAAATTAACTCTGTCGGATAACTCATCCGTGAGTTCCGGCTTTTCGTTGCGTCCCGCCTTCTTCCCTTTCTTTTTGATTTTAATCTTCACCTTCCATTTAATTTGAATCCTCCCTGCTGATATAGCTGCCCTTCCTTATCTATTCAGAGCCATCCGCTGCGCCAAAAAGTCGAAAAAACAACCTGCCGACTTTTTGATAAACCCTAAGGAAGCATCATAATAATAATCAGACGCAAACCAGCCTCTTTCTTGATAATAGCTATAATCCCGGTACTTCTCATCCTGAATCAGCCTCATACTTGTACGGGTTATCCGGAATCGTATCAGCCCGAAAAAAGAAGGGCGCAGCGGCATGGGGCGTAACAGTTCCTTATAAAACCTTTGGGAGGCCTTTTTTATTTGCCAAGATATTTTTTCCTGTTGGCGAGGTGTTCTGGGCTCCAATGTTGTTATACAGCATCCCTTAGCCGCATGAAATCCCAGGCATTCTCCTACAGCAGCCAAATACTTTACTATAGAAGCTCCGCCTATTATGCCTTGGGCAACAATAGCCGTGCACGCCTTACCGAAAAAGCGCGGCCGATGAAAAATAAAGGACAGCCGATCCAAAAAGTTCTTCATGGGAGCAGTAACATGACCTGCATAATTAGGAGATGCAAATATTACTCCATCTGAATTATCCATTTTGGCCAGCAGTAAATCTCGGTCGTCTTTTAAGGGACAATATTCTTCCCCTCTCTCAAAGCACAGACAGCAACCTTTGCAATAGTCAAGGTGATAATCTTTTAAGAAAACGTATTCAAAGTCAATCTCTCCATATGACTTCAAATTTTTTTCAAATTCTTGAACCGCCTGGTAAGTTGCCTTTTTTCGCGGGCTCCCGATAAAAACCGTTACTTTTTTCATTTAAAAACTCTCCCTTATTAAATATCATCCTTATTTTTATGAATGAATATTATTTTATTCATTCATGGACGGGCATAAAATTAAACATCGGTATCCTATTTTTATTTCCGGCAATCAGTTAATCCTCTCATTACAAATTCCGATATATAAAGCAAAATCTGCGGGAAATACTGCAGCCCGATTTCTTTTTTATGAATGTCGATATAAGGTATAGCGTTAAAAATAGCAAGTATCAGATCATCATCCAAATCATTCCTGATTTTACCGTCGTTTTTCCATTTTTTAATCAGCTCTAAGGTGTCACTGTTCATTGTCTCTGCAATGCTCTTAATTCCGCCTCGTTTATTAAACTCTTTCTCCAGTTTGCCAAAGAGATCCCGGTTATACCATTCTTTTAAGATCGGATTGGTGTTGATACCGTTGAAGTTAATTTCCAATATCTCTTTGACAGCTTGAACGGGATCGGAGTCTACGTCCACAGTCTTGAAACTTTCTTTTAGTTTATCGTTTTCTTTCATAAAAATCTCTATGAAGAGTTGTTCTTTTGAGGAGTAGTAATTATAAAAAGTGCCTACCCCTATTCCGGCCATTTTTGTAATATCAGAAACATTAGTAGCTTTAAAGCCCTTGGTGCTGAACAACTCTTTTGCGCAATTAAAAATCTCAGCTTTTTTATCTTCCATTTAATTAACCTCGCATATGAATGAATATATTTTTATTCATTCATATGGTAGCACAGCATTATTTTCCTGTCAATCTAAATTTTATCTACGTAATCCGTAAGGTAATAAAAATATATGCTGGGGCTAAAAACTTCCCCTATATTCCTTACTGGTTTTGTGTATAATATCAAGCTGCACTGCCAATTTTTCTTGGCTGTGCAGCTTCTTTAATCTTTATTCTACACTCAAGGCGACTTTACTATCTGTCCCTCCCAAAAACACTCCCCATGATGCCGCCTCCGATATTGGTAATGCTGCTTAAGCCTGACTGCTCACCTTTTCCTCCCCAGCGGGCGGCTGCCATTATACGGCCTGCCAGGCGGGATAAGGGCAGGCTCTGCAGGTAGACCAGCCCTGGTCCGGTCAGGGCAGCCAGGAATAATCCTTCTCCGCCGAAAAGCATGTTTTTAAAACCGCCAACCATCTGGATATCATAATCCACCGATGGAGCAAAGGCTACCAAACAGCCCGTATCTACCCTCAATCTTTCTCCGGAGGCCAGTTCTTTCTTTATTATTGTTCCTCCTGCATGAACAAAGGCCAGTCCATTGCCAACAAGCTTCTGCAGAATAAACCCTTCACCCCCAAAGAGACCGGCGCCTATCTTTTTGGTAAAGGCTACATCTACTTCTATTCCCATGGCCGAACAGAGGTATGAGTCTTTCTGGCACAGGAACTCTCCCCCCAGTTCCTTTAATTGCAGGGGAATAATCTTGCCGGGGTAGGGAGCGCCAAAAGCTACCTGTTGTTTTTTACTCCCCCTGTTGATAAAGCTGGTTATGAAAAAGCTTTCCCCTGTAATAGCCCTTTTAAGTCCTCCCATTAATCCGCCGCTCGCTGATGTAACCATTTCGATGCCTTGAGTCATATAGGTCATAGCCCCTGCTTCCGCTCTAACGCCTTCGCCCGGGTCCAGTTCTATTTCTACCAGCTGCATTTCTTCTCCAAATATTTGATAATCGATAATGTCAGATACTACGGCAGGAGTTTCTGTTTTGGATCCGGCCGCCAGGGCCGTTCCGCAGCTGGGGCAAAATTTGGCCTCCCCGGCATTGGTTCCGCATTTTGGACAAAACATTCATTAATCCTCCTTATATTTATTATATCTTATCAATAATCAATTCTCCTTATCCTTCTTAATAATAAGTATTTTAATAATTAACTGCCAGGCCTCAATAAGTTCTAACGGGTCTACATGCTTAAGATCTCTGTGCCTGCCGGAATCACAAAAAGGTCGTCAGATATTGACCCGGCTTTAATATTTTTATACTCCACTATGACTTTATCACCATCGGAATCGGTTTCTTCAACCCGCAGCGGTATGCCGTATTGTTCCGCTATCCATAACTTGGTTTCTGTTCCGTCCGCGTCTTTATTTAAAACAACCTTGCACTCAATTCCTTCGTAAGTGGCGCTTTCAATAATTGAAGCATTTTGAAAATCGACATCTTCCAGGTAATCAGTCGGGTCCTGCAGCATATCTCTCATTTCATCAAAATTCATTTTCATAGCTATTTTCTCTGCCGGAATATAGTTATAAGCCTCGCCTTTTTCAAAGTTAACTAACCAAATATATTTCTGTCCTTCCAAGGACATTTCATGTCTGATCTGCTTGCCTTTAATATACTGCTTGCCTTCCACCTTTCCATCAGGAGAAATTGCAGTAAAATCATACTGTATCTCTAAATTTTTACCTTTGCTAAAAAGCCTGGCAATGGATTCTTCACTGGCAGAATCCTGAGCCTGAGAAGTATTGTTGCCCGGTGCTGCTGTTGAAGTCTGGCCGGGAGCAGCGCCTGAAGTTTCAGTTTGTTTACCCCCGCAGGCAGTAAACAAACTGAGGGTTAATAAACACGCTAAAATCAGTATAATCTTCTTTTTCATCCTCGCACCCCTATCATTTATTATACGGGGCCCATTTCTCCTTAGCAATGGACCCCTAATATTAATTTCTCTTTTCCTTTAGGGCTTATATTTTTCGTAAGCCCTAAAAATTATAAGAACTGCCTGTTCCCTGGTAGTTGTACCCAGGGGATCAATGCGCCCGTCGGGCAGTCCGCCGATAAGACGGTTCTTATTGGCAAATCTCACAACTTCCAGAGCCCAGTCAGCTATCAAGTGTTCATCGGGAAATTTAGCAACTCCGGCCGTACTAAAATCTGCATTAGGTCTGACAGCTTTTACAGCCCGTGTGACCATAGCCGCTATCTCCTGCCTTTTTATCAGGTTATTGGGAGCAAACTTATTATTGCCAACACCGCTTAAGATATTGGCTTCGTAAGCCTTGAATATTTCCGGATTGGTTGTATCGGTAAAGGCGCTCATGTCTTTGTAAGTTGCGGTGTTTCCAAACTTCTCATAAAATCTGACCGCAATTTCTGCGAATTCTTCACGTGTGATTGGAGCAGCCATGTTGTTTTTGATACGCTCAGTGATAAATCCGTATTCTGCAGCTTTATTAAGGTCTTCTATCGCCCAGGCCGATGCATATGAAAAGGCCGGCATTCCATGGGAAATGGTATTTGAAAACGGACTGAAGATACAACCGGTTTTTGCTGCGGCAGGATAATTGTCATAATCAAATTCATACCGGAATTTGACTTCGTATACGGCGGCTTCAAAGGAAGTGCCTGCGTTGTCAAAATAGTCATCGATTTCCACCTCAAATCCTTCCAGCCCTACTCCGTATGTACCGTTATCCTTCCATTCGCCTGAACCTACTCTTAGCCAGACGTTAGTTTTTACCCCTTGATTGGAGATACTGTTAAGTTTTTGTATATCATCGTGGGCTTTTTCTGCGGTCAAATAAAGATAAGGTTCACCGTTGGAATACTTTTTAATCTCAGCCGACTTGAGGATAGGTGCATGGTTGATCAGCTTGGTCGGGTCTTCAACCTGGGCGTTATTATAGGATACTGTCTCTGACCATGGTGAGAAATATTCATAATCATTTGATTCATCATCAAAATCTATACAAAAACGGACCCGAAAATGCATGGTGTGGTCATTAAAATAAGCCTCGCCGCCAGGTAAAACCCCATCCTGGAAATAGTCTTCAAAATCGTAATAATAAATATAGTTTTGGTCTGTATATTTACCGGCTTCGGCATCAAAATACGGACCGTTCTGAGGCAGCTCTTCACTACCCGCTACAGCTGATTTCCAGCTTCCGTTATCCAGCTTGTAATCCGCTTGTACAGAAATCATCAGGTTTTCAAATCCCGCATCGCCAAAAGACCCATCATTTTCAGCTGTTAAAATATCACGAATTTCTTTGGAGGCTCCATAACCGATATTGAAGGACCAGTTATCCTCGCTCGTGAAATTAAAGACAACCCCTACGTTTACCGGAGCCCCCCAATTCTGAGGCGGCTGATATGCTGCCTGTACGCCCAGCGGAAAGACAATTAAAAGAATCGCCAGAACAATTGTCAAAGCACAATACTTATGTTTCATTTTATTATCCTCCTGTTTTTTTGATTCATTAGAAACGTCTAAACGTCGAGTTCCCAGCATTGTTGGTTCGAGGTCGGTAGTGTTTTTAAATTTTACTCAAACCGCAAACTGTCAAGTATTTTCTTAAAATCAGCCGTATGTGTGTCAAAACTCTCTGTTGTATCGCCAAAGGTAATGGCATACACATCTTTTCCCACAAAAAGATAGACATAAGCAAACTTCATTTTCATACCCATCATTTCAGTAGTAAAATAAATTTTCAGGGCATCCTTTCCGTCAACCTGAATTTTTTCCGTCTCTCCTATGTATTTGACATTGTCAAAGGATCTGTCAAAGGCTTCTTTGGCTTCTTCTACGACACCGTCCAGGTCCTTGCTGTCAAAGTAGGGTTCTTTTTTAAGCAAAAAACTTGCGGTGCTTTTTTGGTAATTAATTAAAATGCCGGCGCTTTCCCGAGGCTCCCACCCCTCGGGAGGGGATGCCTTTATGCTGATGTCAGCATTTTGGGTATTTTGGGGGTTGGGAGTAACCTCAGTTGTTGATGTTGTGTTGCTTCCCGGCTTTTGCCCGCCGGAGGCGGCATCCTGTTTGCTGCAGGCACAAGACAGCAGCATCAGACTTAAAATTAAGCATATAATAATCTTTCTTTTCATTTTTTTCTCCCTCATTTCTTACTCTTAGCTGTACACAGCAGACCTTTTGTTCTTGGAACAGGTATTATTAGTTCTTATATTTGAATATTCCTGTAATTAATTATTAATTCCGATCTTGTGTTTACATTCAGCTTTTTATATATCCTTGTGGCATATGTGTTGACTGTAGAATATTTAATGCCAAGTTGTTCCGCAGCCTCTTTAAGTGTGAAACCGTTAATTAATAAAAAATAGGTGTCCCTTTCACGCAATGTCAAACCGGCAATTCGTTCCTTCTTTTCTTCATCAGAAAAAGAGAGTTTTTTTGTAAGGTCTAAAGCCGCTTTATTCAAATCGTCCGCTGCTGTTTCTTTTATCTCTAATTTGTTAGTGTCCTTTTTTTTTCTAATATTTTTAATTATGTCAAACCATCCCACTTACTCACCTCCTTTGTTTCGGCTAAACCTTAATGTCATTTTTAACCTTAAATGTTTATTAATCAATTCATTAGTTCGCAGGAAAAGCAAAAGCGCCGTCTCATTAGAACTAATGAGACGGCGCTCAGGGCTGTTCTATACTTATTTTGATAAATACCGGCTAAACTTGACTACCAGTTCCATCCTGCTGTTTATTCCCAATTTTCGGTATATGGAAGTACAATATGTATTTACAGTTGAATAAGCTATGTTGAGTACAGCGGAAATCTGCCGCATGGTATATCCCTCTAAAAGTAAAATACATACTTCAATTTCTTTTGCAGACAGCTTCATTTCAGATAAACAGGCTCTTATCCTGCTGATATGTGTAACATCCGGCCGGTGCAAATCATCTGTCCATTCGCCTGAATAGAGTATTTTGGTAAAAAAAGGGGTTAGCGCAAAAACCATCAATAATATAGTGATGGAAATGAGAGTAGAAACAAAAAACATGCTTTCAGAATTTGCATCCATTAATAACTTGTTTATTAAAACGCCAAATATAAAACTTAATGCTATTGACAATAAGACGATTCTGAGAAAGTTCAGGCTGCGTGACTTCTTGGTGATTATACCCATCATATAGAACAGACTGATAAACCCCATTGCATAGGAAGCGCCAAATAACAAAGCTGATAACAGCAACATTTCCCCGCTGCGGTTGGCCAATACATTGCTGACAAAACCCAGTGTAAGGATAGCCAAAGAAAAATTAAGAACATAACAGATATTACATCGTATCACTTGCTGCAGAAAAACAATAACGATAATTCCTGCAAACACACCTGCTGCATAATAAATGTTTATTGTTAATGGCGGTATATTTGTATGTGTCCGCCATAAGTTTAGAGCCAAAAAATCATTAAATACCAATACAATAAAAGCAAGAATAAGTACGGTATAATAATTTAAAGGTACGGCTTTCCCCATTTTATATGGTTCACTGCTAGATGCTTTCCGGTAAAACCATGTGCAAACAAGAATCGGGATAAGCCCGATAAATTGCATTATTTTAAAAACAGCAATTCCTTCGCTGCCGCCCGTAAAATAAACTTTCAACAATAGAATCAGTTCGGAAAGAAGTATACCCGTACTGACACAGTAAAGTTTTTCAGAATTGTTCAGTATCATAAAAAATCCATAGCCGGTTGCAGTAAAAATATGCCCGAAGGCAACTGCAGCTAATATAGTTCCAACATATGAAATTGGATTTGAGTTTAAAAAATTCCCAGCTAAAACCCCAAGCATCGCGGCAACCGCACTATATTTAGCATATGGCAGCAGCTTTCTGACATCAAACAGCAATATAAAAGCAATGGCAGAAATTGGATAAGTATAGGGGAAAATATTTAGGGACGTTATTTTGGGTAAATATCGGGTTTCGCTAACTTCTCCAACAGGCAGCACATAACAATCAAGCCATATGATTAAGGCAATCAAGCTGAAAAAATAAGGGAGATTACTTTTTGTTATTTGTTTAACGCTTAAGCTGCTCCTCTGATAAAACGTCTTTGAAAAATTGTTTCGAATTCTGTTTAAAATTATCTTCACTAAACAAACACCTTCTTAGTTGAATTAATGTGTATTCAGATAGTGGATTACACACTTACCCAAGTGAAGGAGTAATATTAGGTACATCTTCTACAATATGTTCAAAAACCCTTCTCGAAAATTCCGAAGACTGCAAAACCGTATTTCTTAATGGTTGGTGGAGCTGCGCCATACCATCAAAAAGCACATACGCATACGAAATACGAAAGGGCGGGAGCCTCCCGCCCTTTATGATACGCATGCTTACTTTCGAACCGTGGCTACCCTCTTAATCGGATCCCAATTTACCGTGTAGCCCAGTTTTTCAAAGTCCCTTATCTTAACATGGGTCAGGTTGTTAAGAAGCAGGCCTGTCATGTCAATCCGTTCGCCATTTCGTTCAACATAGGCCGTTGAGTTCTTATCATCCCAGCCTACATTTTCCCCGAAGTTTTCTGCCAGACGGCGCAGCGGCAGGTAAACGTACCCGTCAATAACTTTTAACTCAATATTGCTGACTTTGGTTTGAATACCTTTTTGTTGTGTATATAAGCCAGTATCAATGTGTATTGAGACTTGTGGAGGAATTCTGTTATTTAACTCTGTAATTGTCAGCACTCCGGCTGCCGGGAGTTGGACATCGAACCTTGAACAGGGTTGGTAGGTCTCCTCACTGACTAGAACCAAGTCCATCTTTTCTTTGTCTTTGTTGGGGTCTGTGTATTTGATTTGTAATGTACTATTCAGCTTATAGTTGTTTGTGCTTGTCTTCTCTATGGAGCTGACAAGTTTTGAACCCTCGAATTCATTAATGGAATCGTTTGTTTTGTCGATTGCGTTAAGCTTTGTCAGATATTCTGCCCGGTTTGCCGCAACTTCCGCTACCATTACGTCAATCCCTGGTAAGGCTTGCATCTTGATTTCTTCGGTCATCCCCAGCAGCGCTAAATGTTCATTATTCATACTGTTTATAAAGGTCTTTAAGCAAGGGCCAAGTTTTTCAACATTGCTGACGGTATAAACAGCAAAGGTTTTAATGAATCCGGACAGGTCGTCGGCTTTAACCGTCAAAACATACTGATTACCCGATTTCTCAATCAACCCCGACTCATAGTTGTTGTAGGCCTGGGTCGCCAAATTGTTGATGAGTTCTATCCACAACAGTCCAAACTCTTTCTGCTTGTTAAGATCAAAGCTCTGCTGTGCTATCACGGGGGAATTCGGGGGCAGATCCGACAGTTGTGTTAGCTCTTCGGCAGAGATGCTTATGTATTCCGCATTTCCAAGAATCTTGTTTATTTCATCGTTTAACTTCTGATCATTGAACGACTTTACGAAATCGATAACTTCTTTAATCCGGATATAGCAGATCTTATCTTTCATTAGTACTGAAAAGATTTCTTTTTCAATTCCCGAAGCCCTTTCTTTAATGTTTAATTGGGCTTGGGCCAAGTTGTTGGAGTAATCAACTTTTGATAAATAGGTGAGGGAATACTCAGTAAGGAACTTTTCGAGGACCGCCAGCTGGGTTTTGTCCGTTTCTGCCGTCAGGCTCTCGGGCAGGGAATTTAATTGGAGAGATATACTGCCGTTGGCCTCAAATTGATTTTGGCTGCTAATCTCCTTCATGAGATTAATGTAGTCCAGTTCGTCTTGGCTGCACCCGGTAACCCCCAGAACCAACACCAGGATTAAAACCAGGACGACCGTTTTTGCATAATTTGATCTTTTCATAATTACTACTACCTCACTTTATATATAATAAGTATTTTTTGGTTAGTCATAATTCTTTCTGACAACCGCCTTAAATAAAATTTTACATTTGTGTAAAATTAATGTATATAGGACTTAAATCTTGCGACATTTTTCTTATTAAACAATGTTGAGTCCTACCAAAGTCCTGCGACTGTTTCGGCAGACTGCCAAAGAAGAATTATATCACCAATTCATGTCGATCTCTCTAAATATTGTTCAATATTGCACAAACCCTTTATCCGCACTAACCATTAGCTGCCTTAACCTTCCTCGGATTTAGGTCGATAAAAGTAAAATACCTGGGTTACAAAAACCCAGGTATGCGTATTGCTATCATGGTTAAGGACATTATATGAAGGTGATGGGAGTCGGATTTCCAGCCTTAGCCGCTCTCTCCTGTAAGGGCTCACCGGCAAATGTCCTATAGGAATCATATCCGAAGAATCGTTTCAATCCTTTATGTATGTCAAGCGCTTCGTTGCAGTAAATACAACCATTCAAGCATGGATTGCTGCAATAGGCCAACTCGACAGGATATTCCAATATGATTTTTGAAATATTTGCCTGTTCACATATCTGTGAATAAAAGCTTTCACGAATCACATTTGGAATCATTCAATGGATTGTTGGTATCTTCTGTTTGCAGCTTATCGTCTTTGAGCAGAGCATGATAAGGTTTAGCAGGAAAAAGGAGAGGGGAAAGAAACAAAGTATCAATAAAATTCGAATGATTAATGCCTGCAGAATAAATAACATTTTGAATATATTTTAAATCATGATTGAAAAGGTTATGTCCATGATAGGCTATTTCAAAAGTCTTTAAGTCCCGCCATCCGGACTCCCGACAGGCACGGATTCCATCCGATCGGTCCCATCAGTATCCCCCTGGCTATTAGGATTGTTCTCTACCGGTTCTTCTGTTTCCACTGTTTTTTTATGAACAGTACAGTATTGTGACGGCAGTTCTATATTAGCATCCTCGGGAACGGTATTTCTGAATCTATCGGGTAAATCCCGGGAACTCCAAGGTTTCTCCCTTTTGAGAAAGTACTTAGTTACAGAGGTCGGACACTCCGACGTGAGCAGTTTCCCGGACCTGGCGCAAACAGCGGCCTTTACCCACGCGCTGGAAACTTCTTTGGGGACATTATTCCTGTTAAAGAGCTCCAGCTCCATAGCCTCCAAGGGTGTTGATTCCCCCACCAGCAGCCCCGACTTCTTATCCACGGGAACTTCCATAATGCCGGGCGGCCTTGTAAAATCGCGAGGCGGAATGTCCTGGTGCGCAACTTCCATTACCTGTTTCCAGATTGGTCCCGCATTGTAACCTCCCCCTATCACACCCTTCATTTCCTGGGGGGTATCATAGCCCAACCATACAGCTCCTACCAGATTAGTTGTGTACCCAATAAACCAGGCATCCTTTGTATCGGTAGAAGTCCCTGTTTTCCCGGCTACAGGCCTGTCATCCAACTGGGCCTTTTGCCCGGTCCCTTCTTCCACCCCTGTCCGGAGCATGCTGGTAACCAGGTAAGCCGTCTCCTGGCTCATAACCGGATTTGGTTCAGGTTTGTTTCTCAAGATAACCTGGCCATCTATGTCCAATATTTTCGTGATAACATATGGTTTGATGTATTCTCCCTCATTGGCAAAGGCCCCGTAGCCGGCTGCCATTTCCAGAGGTGATACCCCCTTGGTTAAACCACCCAGGGCTAAGGCTAAACCCTTATCGTGATACTTGCCCTTAGGTACCAGTGAGGATATCCCCAGACTCTCGGCAAATCTGTAACCCTCCTCAATCCCAATCTGGTTCAGCATCTTTACGGACCAGACATTTATTGAGTATTTGGCGGCCGTCCTCATGGAAACCAGGCCTCTATAACGATTATCGTAATTGCGGGGAGCCCAAACCTCCCCGTTTATAGAATACGCCTGGGGATAGTCATCCAAAACCGTGGCGGGTGAATAACCTTTTTCCAGGGCCGGTCCAAAAACCACAAGGGGTTTAAAGGCTGACCCCGGTTGGCGATAGGACTGGGTTGCCCGGTTAAATATTCTTTTGCCCTCCTGCTCTCTCCCGCCTACTATTCCCTTTATTTCCCCGGTATGGTGGTCTAAGACCACCATGGCTGACTGAATTATTTCATCACCCTCGCCCTGCGGGAAATTTAAAGGTTCAGCATAGACCGCTTCCATTTTCTCCTGAATCGCGTTGTCAAGAGTGGTGTAAATCCTGTATCCGCCTGTGTAGAGTTTTTCCGGTTCTTCTCCCAGTTCCAGTCTCTCAATAGCTTCTTCAATGACATGGTCGGTAAATGACTGGTGCTTGTAAATATCTACTTTTTCCATGCTGTCTTTGGAAAGGTTTATTTCTGTTTTTTGTAAAGCTTCCACTTTTTCCGGGGTAAGCACCTTAAAATCAGCCATGGCGTTCAGTACCACTGCTCTCCGGCTCTTTGCGGCATCGGGATGTAAAATGGGTGAATTCTTATATGGATTTTGGACAATTCCAGCCAGCAAGGCGCCTTCCTGAACATTCAGGTTCCTGGCGTGTTTGCCAAAATAGATTTGGGCCGCAGCTTCAATACCGTAAGCGCCGTGACCAAAATAGACCCTGTTAAGATAGATCTCCAAAATATCATCCTTGGAGTATTCCCTTTCCACCTTTAGGGCGATAAGGGCTTCATGGATCTTCCTTTTATAAGTTTTTTCGCTTCTGTCAAGCTTGGACATCCCAACCAACTGCTGGGTAATAGTACTGCCACCCTGGACAATTTTTTTGCTTTTTACATTGGCCACAAAAGCCCCGGCAATCCGGTAGAGGTCTAACCCGTGATGCTGGTAAAATCGTTGGTCTTCAATGGCTAAAAGAGCATTAATCATATTAGGCGAAACATCCTTTAGCTCTACAGGGATGCGGTTCTCCTCGCCATGGAGTTCTGCTAATAATTTTCCCTTGTTATCATATACATAAGATGTTACCGCATAGTTGTCCAGTCCGGTGCTATCAAGAACCGGTATTGTTTTGACAAGGGAAACGGCAAAACCGACACCCAGAGACACTAAAAGGGTTAACATGATTAAAACTATTAAGCTTATTCTGTACAGGTAACTACTGGTACCCTTCTTTTTCCTGCTTCTCATACCTTCCTCCGTTTTACTGTTATGTCTTAATTCATATCTTTATAACTTTACTGAGAAACTAATTTCTTATCAGTTCTAAAGAATAAAATTCGACTTTTTTTTTCCCACTCCTTTTCATAGTTTAGTTATTTAAAATATCATTAGCCAGCGAACTAAACAATCCCGTCACCAAACAAATATTTGTGTCCTCAAATAATATTATTTGACTATTATCACCACTTCATATGCTCTAGCAAAAATCCCAGACCAATTCGGTCTGGGATTTATAATAATATTTTGGTGGAGGTGAGGGGAATCGAACCCCTGTCCGAAAGAACGACCACAGAAGCTTCTCCGAGTGCAGCCTGTAATTTAAGTCTCGCCATCCGGACTCCAGACAGGCACGGATTCCTTCAGGCCAGTCCCATCAGTTTCCCCGTTAGGCTATGAGACTCTTACCCAAGGGTATCCTGCTAATTGGCCCCCTAGCCCACTCCGCAGGCGAGAGCGGGTAGGAGGTTAGACTGCATTAAGCAGCTAAAGCGTAATTTTCGTTAGCGTTTAATTATTGTGCATCGTTTAACGAGCTGATGCGATCTCGACTCGCTGCTCCTGCCACCGCTTCCCCCGTCGAAACCAGTACACCCCCAAAATTTTATTTAAACTTATTAATCTATTTTATTTGTTTAACCATATAGGACTTTTAGCCTAAATTTTTAATATTATCTTTTGTTTTGCCTAAAATATTTTACTGGTTCTTGCTCCTCAAGTTTCTTTCTATATCGCGGCGGGCGTCTTTTTCTGCGGTTGCCTCACGCTTGTCGTACAGCTTTTTACCTTTGGCCAAAGCAAGCTCAACCTTGGCACGGCCCCGCTTAAAATAGACCTTGAGAGGGACCAGTGTCAGACCCTGTTGTTTCACCTTACCGAAAAGCCGGTTTATCTCGCCCTTGTGAAGCAATAGTTTTCGCATCCTTACGGGGTCTACGTTAAAACGGTTTCCCTGTTCGTAAGGGCTGATGTGCATATTGCACAAATACATCTCCCCGTTTTCCACTTTGGCATAGCTGTCCTTGAGGTTAGCTTTTCCGGCCCTTAGTGATTTGACTTCCGTGCCGGTCAGGACAATCCCTGCCTCGTAGGTTTCCTCGATAAAGTAATCGTGGCGGGCTTTCCGGTTTTCAGTTACTGTTTTTATCGATGATTCAGCCATCTTACCTTTTCTCCCCGATAAAGAAAACTTGGCTTGCGCCAAGCCTTTAAGGCGACGGCGAAAGCCTTAGTTGCCCTTATGTAGATCAGAAAGCGCTTATGCTTTCTTATCTACAAAAAGAGCCGATTATCTGCCTTTGTAGACTACCGACTCCCGACTAAAATGTTTGTTAAGTTGAATTAGTCATCAGGATTTTTTTCTGGGTGGTCTTAATGCAACCGCTAGCAACATATTATAACACGGATGGCTTGTCGAATTCAAGAGCCGGATTTATCCCGAATTTTAGCGTTTCCTGCCAATCTGCTGCACCAGTTCAAAATCAATGCGTCTTTGTCCTACATCGACCCGGGTAATTACAATCTCAACGGTATCCCCGATCCTGTACGTTTTTTTGGTATGCTCTCCCACCAGCTGCAGGTGTTTTTCATCATAAATATAATAGTCATCATCTATGGTCGATACATGCACAAGACCCTCAACCGTGTTGGGAAGTTCCACAAAGAAACCGTAAGACTGCACCCCGCTGATAAACCCTGTAAAGGTCTGCCCTATAAAATCTTTCATGTATTCAACCTTTTTCAGGTCTGTGCTTTCACGCTCGGCATCTTCGGCCACTCTTTCCTGCAGGGAAGACTGTTCCGCAAAATTTTCCATCAACTTCTTAAGCTGCCTGCGCCTTTTTTCGGAAAGAGCGCCTTTTTCATCCACTTCACGGATAATCCTGTGAATGGCCAGGTCGGGATAGCGCCTAATCGGCGAGGTGAAATGAGAATAATATTGGGCGGCTAGGCCAAAATGCCCGATAGCTTCCGGAGAATAGCGCGCATGTTTCATTGTCCTTAATATGGTCATATTTACAGCCTTTTCTTCCGGCCTGCCCTTTACTTTTTCCACTACCTGCTGAAAGGTCCGCGGGGCGATTTCACCGCGGTTATTTATCTTGATATAATATCCGAAGGCGCCCAGAAACTCATTGAGTTCGCCGATATCATCCAGGGCGGGTTCCTCGTGGACCCGGTACAGGAAAGGGACTTCCAACCGGTAGTAATGAGCAGCCACGGTCTCGTTAGCCGCAATCATGAATTCCTCTATAATCATCTCGGCTATGGAGCGTTCCCTCTTGATAATTTCAAGCGGTTTACCGTTTTCGCCCAGTTTTACCTTGGCTTCGGGAAAGTCAAAGTCGATAGCCCCGCGCCGCAGTCTTTTGTCACGCAGGATCAGACATAAATCCCGCATTAATTCAAACATTTTAAGATATTCCGCATAACGTTTGACCAGCGCAGCATCTTTATCCTCCAGTATCTTGCGCACATTAGTATACGTCATCCGCTCCCTGACCCGGATAACAGACTGGCAAATCTCATAATTGAGCACTTCTCCCCTGTGATTTATTTCCATAAAACAGGTCATGGCGAGCCGGTCCTCACCGGCATTGAGGCTGCAGATACCATTGGAAAGGCGCGGGGGCAGCATGGGAATGACCCTGTCTACCAGGTACACACTCGTAGCTCTTTTCAGGGCTTCCTCATCCAAGGGGGACCCTTCTTTAACATAATAACCTACATCGGCTATATGCACTCCCAGGTAATAGCTGCCGTTTGGCAGCAGCTCCAGGCTAACGGCATCATCGAGGTCCCTGGCATCCTCACCGTCAATGGTAACCATCATAAGGCCCCTCAAATCACTCCTGTTTTTAATTTCATCAGGGTCTACTGCAAGATTGATCTTATCAGCCTCTTTGCTAACTTTTGGCGGAAACTCCTCGGGGAGCCGGTATTTGCGGACAATGGAAAGGATGTCACTGCCCGGTTCATCTTTATGTCCCAGCACTTCAATTACTGTGCCTTCCGGGTTGCGCCGGGATTCAGGCCAGCGGGTTATCTTGACTACCACTTTATCACCGTCACTGGCTCCACTCGTTTCATTTTTGGGAATAAAAATATCATGTGACAGTCTTTTTTCGTCCGGAATAACAAAACCAAAGTTCCTGCTGCTCTCATAAGTTCCCACTACCTGCTCGTTGGCTCTCTTTAAAATCCGGATAACCTTTCCTTCACGTTTGCGTCCGTCCTCGAGGTGACGGTATAGCCGTACTATCACCCGGTCATTGTGCATCGCTCCGTTTAAGTCTTCACTCAAAATGAAAACATCCTGTTCCTGGGGGTCATCCGGGATAAGGAAGGCGAATCCTTTGGAGTTACCCTGGATACGCCCCGCCGTCAGGTTCATTTTCCGGGGAAGCCCATAACGCCCCTTCCTGTTTAATACTACTTCTCCCTGTTGTTCGAGTTCCCCCAACAAAACCCTAAAATGCGCAATATCATCTATCTTCAATTCTTTGCTTAATTCTTCAGCAGTCATTGGTTTATAGGAATAGCGCCACATGTATTCCAGTATTTCATCTTTGCCGATCATTTTTCACCTCATCTAAAAAAGGGCAGTCTATTTTATATACTGCCCCTTTTTGACTAATTACAAGCCCAGTTCCTTATGAATGCCTTTCATAGCTTCCAGGCCAATCCCGATAAATTCTTCCAGGCTCAAATTCAGTTCACTGCAGGTCGCAATCTGCTCACGGTTAGCGCCCCGGGCAAATGACTTCTCATAAAAACGGTTCATCAAAAACTGGACGTCTACAGGCTCCAGCTTTTTTTCAGGCCTTATCAATCCCCCTGCCACTATCAGGCCGGTTAAGGGATCTGTCGCATAAAGGGCCTTGTCCATTATACTTTTACGCTCCAATCCGTGGTAATGGTTATGGCTCTTCACGGCATAAATTACTTCGGACGGCAGCCCTGCCTGTTCGAGGATTTCGGCTCCTACCAAGCTGTGACGCGCTGCATCGTCTTTTGTGATGTCGTAATCAATGTCATGAAGCAACCCGGCCAGGCCCCATAACTGCCCATCCTGTTTAAAATGCCGGGCCAGGCTTGTCATGACCGCTTCAACAGCATACATGTGCTTTAACAGGTTCTTTGTCTGGATGTGCTTTTTTAACAGGTCCAGAGCCTCCGTTCGGTTCATCATAAAATTTTACCTCCCTAATGTTTCGGATATAGTCATAAAACGGGCTGTGGCTTCCGCCGCTACCTGCCCGTCCTCCAAATAGACCCGGGCCTCGGTCTCCACCAGAGGGCCCTTTCTTTTTGTTACCCACGCTTCCACGTAAAGCGGTTTTTTGATAGGTATGCTCTGGCGGAAACGCACCTCCAGCCGCGCTGTCATGCCTGTCAACCCGAGCGTGTTGACACATCTGGACATGATGTCATCTAAAATAGTGCTGGTAATCCCGCCATGAAGCACCCCCGGGTATCCCTGGTAGGTTTCAGCAGGCACAAAGGTTGTGCAGATTTTGTCTCCTTCCTGTCTAAACTTCAGTTTCAGCCCCTGGGGATTATTCTCACCACAGGCAAAACAGTAACTGTTCGCTGAAAATATATCCATTATAAACACACCCCCCTGTTGACATTTGGCGCGGTTATCTGTCCGACAAATTCTTCCGCCATTGCAAAAACCTTCTCCCTTTCGGGTCCCAGGGTAATGACATGCCCCGATTTTTCCAGCCAGACTAATCTTTTGTCCCTGCTCCCCAAACGATCATATATATACTGGGCGCTTTTCGGATTAACAGTTCCATCCAGCCAGGACTGCATAATAAGCACTGGCGGCGTAATGCCGGGCAGCTCACGCTTTACCTTGCGGATCAAGCCGAGCAGTGAATTCAGAGAATTTAACGGGATCCTGTTGTAATAGAATTTTCCCTCTTCTATTTCTTTTTCCCATTCATCCACCGGATAAGTATCATGGTAAGAGTTAAAAAGCTTTAACAGTGGAGCTAAATATGCCCTGCGGTTGCCCAAAAATATAGGGGCGCTCAGCGTAATAAACCCCGCAACTGAGTGACAAGATGCCAGATGAAGCGAAAGCAGCCCTCCCATCGAAAATCCGACAGGTATAACATTTTTATATTTTTCTTTTAATTTCAGGTATTCTTCCTCTACAGCCCTGTACCAGTCAAACCAGGTGGTCTTGAGCATATCTTCGGGGATTGTTCCGTGCCCCGGAAGCAGAAGGCCAGATATGCCATACCCTTTTTCCTTCAGATATCCCCCCATCATCCGCAGATCAGAAGGCGAGCCGGTAAAACCGTGGATTAAAAGACAGGCCGTATCGTTGTCCTGTTCCCAGTAAAAAGGAAGGGCATTGCGATGGACAATTTTCATTCTACAAATCACCCCAGATCGCGATGTACTTCTTTAAGCATTTCCCTGATCGGCAGGTTATAGGGGCAGCGGGTCTCACACAGCCCGCACTCCTCACAGGCATCGTTTTTCACCTTCAACGCCTGGTAACGTTCCCTGGCCCATTCGGGAAGCCCATAACGCTTAAAATAACCGTGGAAAAGAAAACTGGTAGTGATATCGACACCCTGGGGGCAGGGCTTGCAGTACTCACAGCGGCGGCAGAAACGCTCGCCCACCTCGTTCTTCTCTTTCTCCAGGCAGTCCAGATCGGACTGCTCCAAAGGCTCTATTTTTTCAGTCAGTCCGGCATTTTGTTCCACCTGCTCCAGACTGTCCATCCCGGGAATTATTGCAGACACATCCCGGTTCAAAAGAAATTTAAGCGCCAGATCCGGTCTGGAAAAAGCGCCGCCCGCAAGCGGTTTCATCACTATTATTCCCAGTTCCATTTGACGCGCCAGCGGCAGTAGTTCTTCTTCGGCCGAACGCTCGATAAAGTTATAGGGGACCTGGATTGTCTCAAAAACCCCTTTTCTGATAGCTTCTTCCACCATGGGCGGCTTATGCCCGGTTAGGCCGATATGTCTTATCTTCCCTGCTTTTTGTGCCTCCTGCAGGGCCAGCAGCGCTCCGTCCGGACCCAGGACACTGTTCAGCTCCTGATCCGACCTGACATTATGACACTGGTAAAGATCAATGTAATCGGTATCAAAGGCCTTCAGGCTTTTGTCTATGTCTTCTTTCATTTTCTCATATGTTCGGGCCATCGACTTGGTGGCCAGGATTAATTCATTCCTTCTACCCTTGATTCCTTTGCCGATTTTGTTTTCACTGTCGGTATAGCCGCGAGCAGAATCAAAGAAATTAATACCTTTAGCAATAGCCAGCTGTGTAATTTTTACGGCCTCATTCTCGGAAACTCTCTGAATAGGTATGCCTCCAAATCCCATCAGGGAAACCCTTAATCCGGTCTTGCCAAGAATTCGATATTCCATCTCTTCAGGACCCCTTTTGATACTTTTGTTCTTTTCATTATAACTTAACCTGCAAAAAATGGCGAGGTTATCCAGTAAAAATGGAAGGCTCCCGCCTTCCATACTTTCATTTATTATATTAAGACAGTTAACCCGCAAATAGTGTTGCTATGGTTCCACCTTCACGATAAAGCATTCTCCTTCGCCTATACCGCCGCAGATAGTGACCAGCCCGTACCCGCCGCCCCTTCGCTTAAGTTCATAACAGGCGGTCATGAGGAGCCTGGCTCCAGTGGCGCCGGTCGGGTGCCCAATGGCTATGGCGCCGCCGTTGACGTTGGTCTTGGCCCGAATAGTTTGTATTTTGGCCTCATCGTTTTCGCCAAGTATCTTTGTAGACACTAAAGGCATCGCAGCAAAGGCCTCGTTAATCTCAATGACATCCATTTGTTCAACAGTCATTCCTGCCTTTTTCAGGGCTTTAAGAGCTGCATAAGCCGGGGTGTATACTATCCCGTCGGGATGGTCGGAAGCCTGGGCATGGCTTACTATAGTGGCCAAGGGCTGAAGCCCTCTTTCCAGGGCTTTCTTTTTATTCATCAGGACAACCGCCGCCGCTCCGCTGTTCATTCCCGGCGCATTACCGGCTGTTACTGTCGGGCTGTTATAAACATTGGGAAGTTTGCTGAGTTTTTCCAGCGTGGTATCGGGACGCGGAGACTGGTCTCTCTCCAGTAGTTCAAACTTATTCTTCTCCACTTCAACCCGGATGGGGATTATTTCATCATTAAATCTGCCGGTTTCGAAGGCTTTCCGGTATAATTGCTGGCTTCTTACAGCCCACTCATCCTGTTCCTCACGGGAAATACCATACTTGACAGCCCCTTCCCCGGCTTGCACCGCCCTGGTTTTACCGGTATAAGGACATGATACCACCATTATGTCTTTTAAGATGACATCGCCTATCCTCTTGCCCCATCTCAGTTCCTCGAGAAAAAACGGCACATTGCTCATGTTCTCCGAACCGCCGCCGATACCGACCTCGGCCTCCCCTAAGGCAATGGCCCGGTACGCCATGGCGATGGCAACCATGGAAGAACAGCAGGCCCGGTCGACAGTGGTAGCATTGACCTGGGGTGGTATGCCTGATTTTAGGGCCGCCTGGCGGGCGATCGAACGGTTGGAGGTGGGCCAGTTGATTCCCAGGTACACCTCTTCCACTTCATCCGGCTTTACCTGTGCCCTTTTCATTATCTCCTCAAAAACAGGAGCCGCCAGTTCAACTGTCGTCATTTTCTTCGTAATACCACCAAACTTATCAAAGGGGGTCCTCACAGCGCTGACTATAACAACTTCTTCCCTCGACATCTTCATCACTCCTCATATAATTTAAGTGGGTCTTTAAATCACTTTTTGTTCTGCCAGCTTTGCGATAGTGTCTTCACTGTAACCCAGCAGTTCTTTAAGGACATTTTTTGTATGTTCTCCCAACTCCGGTACAGTTGCGTACCGGGAGACCGTCTCCGACATTTTAAGGGGCGATCCTATTACGGTGACTTCGCCCATTACAGTGTCCGGTATCTTAACGAGCATCTCCCTGGTCTTGAGATGGGGGCATTTAAAGATATCCTCCGAAGTCTGGACCGGTCCGCAGGGCAGCCCTTCGGCCATCAGCAGGTCACACACCTCGTTTTTTGTCTTATCCGCCATCCATCCGGTAATTATGGGCATCAGTTCGTCCATGCGCAGTGCCCGGTCCGGGCCGGATGCAAGGTCACTCCTACTGCTCAAGTCGTCCCTGCCCATCGCTTTGCAAAACCTTGCCCACATCGCTTCGGTAGGCACGATCAGGGCTACGTACCCGTCCTTGCACTTAAAGGGGCCCCAGGGAGCTATCAAGGGGTCAGGCCCGCGGCTTAAGACCCTGCCGGTAAAAGAGTAAACCGAATGGGCCCGTTCCGCCAGAGCGGTCATACAGTCATACATTGAAACATCAATATATTCGCCCCTTCCGGTCGCCTGTTTTTTGATCAGGCCCAGCAGGCAGGCATAGGCCGCATATATTCCGGTTCCCACGTCGCCGATAGCCACCCCCAGCCAGGTTGGCGGACCGTCTTTTTGTCCGGCCAGATGCATCAACCCGCCCATGGCCTGGGCCACTATATCGTAAGCCAGCCTGCTGCTGAAAGGTCCTTTATACCGGGGCAGCCTGCCGAAACCGCTTATCGCCACATAGATCGCACCCGGGTTGATTTCTTTTATGACATCATATCCAAGTCCCATTTTTTCCATCATACCGGGCCGATAGTTTTCGACAATGATATCACATTTGGCGATCAGATCCTTAAGGACATTTTTCCCTTCAGCGCTCTGCATATCTATGGTCACACTCTTTTTACTGCGGTTAAAGCGCTTAAAATAGCCGCTGGTCGCAGTCCCGTCCTGTCCTTTTAACATAGGCGCCATTTCCCTGGCCGAGTCACCCGTACCCGGCCGTTCCACTTTGATAACCTCAGCCCCCTGGTCGGCAAGCATCATAGTGCAGTACGGAGCGGCAACCTGCTGTTCAATGCCTAAAACCTTTATTCCTTTAAGTATTCCACTGCTCACATTTCTTCCCCCCTAGACTTTCGTAATTCTTTCACCCTCGAGATAACTTTCCCGGTAATGTCATTAAGATTCGCACCCGGTCCGAACACTTCGTGAACTCCGGCTTTCTCAAGTAAAGGGATATCATCCTGGGGTATGATACCTCCTACAATATAGATAAGGTCATCGGCGCCCTTCGTTCTTAAAGCATCAATGATCCGGGGAACCAGGGAACGATGAGCGCCGGAAAGGATACTTAAGCCCACAACCTCCACGTCCTCCTGGATTGCGCTTTCAACGATCTGCTGCGGGGTAGCATGCAAACCGGTATATATCACTTCCATCCCGGCGTCCCTGAATGCCCTGGCCACTACTTTGGCCCCTCTGTCATGGCCGTCTAAACCGGGTTTTGCCACCAGAATTCTAATTGGTCTTGACATTTAGCCGTCTCCTTTCTACAAATTTCTTCATAAGCTAAATCATTCATATCAAAATACGGTGGGGGGTCGATACGTTCCGTAAACCTCCCGCAGTATATCGCAAATCTCCCCGATGGTCGCATAATTGGCAATGGCTTCAATTATTGCCGCACCCAGGTTTTCGTTCTTTTCCGCAGCTTTATACAGCTTATCAAGAGATTTTTTCACTAAATTATTGCTGCGGCTCTTTTTTAAGATTTCAAGGCTGCGTACTTGTTCCTCCGCGATCTCGTCATTGACTTTGAAAATGGGTATCCGGGGAGTCTTGTCATCACGGTATTTATTTACTCCCACAACGACCCTTTCGCCGCTGTCTATACTTTTCTGGAATTTGTAGGCCGAGTCTGCCAGTTCTTTCTGAAAGAACCCCTTCTCGATACAGGATATAGCCCCGCCCATGGTTTCAATCTTTTGCAGGTATTTATAAACTTGGTTCTCGATTTTATCCGTCAGGTACTCAATTGCGTAGGACCCTCCCAGGGGATCGACCGTCAGAGTAACCCCGGTTTCATGGGCTATGATCTGCTGAGTTCTTAAGGCTACAGTTACCGCTTCTTCGGTGGGTATGGAAAATGCTTCGTCATAAGAGGATGTGGCAATTGTTTGAACTCCGCCTAAGACCGCAGCCAGAGTTTCCACCGAAACGCGGGCAATATTGTTGAGGGGCTGCTCTGCGGTCAGTGCGCCGCCCTGGGTATAGGCGAATATCTTCAGGCTCTGGGTCTGGGGATTTTTGGCGCCGTATTTTTCTTTCATCAATCTGGCAAAGATACGCCGTGCTGCCCTGAATTTAGCCACTTCTTCCAATAAGTCCACCTGTGCTCCCAGGAAGAAAAAGATATTCGGCGCGAAGCTATCTGCATCAAGGCCCCTCTCAGCGGCAGCATCAAAGTAACAGATCATGTTTGCAAACGTAAAAGCCAGCTCCTGTACGGCAGTAGCTCCCGCATCCCTGATATGGTAGCCGCAAACGGCTATCGGCGTCCAGTTGGAAAGATGCCTGGAACAGTATTCAATTACATCAACAGCCAGTTTTACGGAGGGTTTAGGCGGGAAAATATAGGTTCCCCGGCAAATATATTCTTTCAGCACGTCGTTTTGGAGGAAGAAACGTATGTTATTGGGTTCTATTCCATTCTTTTTGGCAAAGGTTACGAACATAGCCATAAGAATAAGTGAGGTGGCATTAGCAGTAGTGCGTATCTGGCGTACTTTTTCCATTTGAATTCCGAAAAACAGTTCTTCTACATCTTTTAGCGAATCAATAGCCACCCCGACTTTTCCGACTTCACCCTCCGACATGACGTGGTCCGAGTCATACCCCATCTGTGTGGGCAGGTCCAGGGCTACGGAGAACCCGGTCTGTCCCTGCTCTATCAGGTAGCGGTAACGCTGATTGGCTTCCCGGGCTGAAGCGAATCCCGAATACTGCCCCATTACCCAGTAGTTCTCCCTATACATTTCCGGGTTTATACCCCTGGTAAAAGGGTATTCTCCCGGCTCACCCAGTTTTTCTTTATAATCAAAGTCTTCCAGATCTTGCGGTGTATATCTTCTTTGCATTTCTATCCCGGAAATAGTCTGAAACTTTTTTGTGTTACTGTTCACTGTACTACCCCCTTCTTGTATTCTCCTCTTCAGATTACTCCTTCTTGCTTTAGTTCATCAATTTCCTCAACAGTAAGCCCCAACAAACGGCTGTATATTTCAAAGTTATGTTCTCCCAGTTCAGGTCCCAGCCATTTTATCTCACCGGGTGTCAAAGACATCTTCGGCACTACTCCTTGTATTTTCACCTTGTTCCAGACCTTATCCGCTACTTCCACAAGGTTATTACGGGCCTGGTAATGGGGATCGGTAAAAATATCGGCAATGCTGTGTATAGGCCCGATGGGGACATGGTCCCCAAAAACACAGAAGCATTCATCAGCCGTATGTGCAAGAATCCAGTCAGCAGTAATCTGGTCAAGTTCAGTGCGGTTTTGCATCCTCTCGAGATGAGTCTTGTATTCCGGCCTCTCCAGGAGGTCTTCCCTGCCGATACAACTTACAAACCTCTCGAAGATCCGGTCGTTGCCCACTGCCAGGCTGACCCATTTTTCATCCTTGGTCCTAAAATGGCCGCTGGGCACAGTGGCAGGAAAGGCATTTCCCATCCGCTCCCTGACAGTTCCGGTCAATATATAATTTAATGCCGTAAATTCAAGTGTCCTAAATACCGGTTCGTACAGACCAATATCGATTTCCTGCCCCACTCCCGCTCCATTGATATCCCGGTGGTAAATAGCCACCATTACAGCCAGGGCGGAAGAAAAACCTGTCAAATAATCAGCCAGAGAATTGCCGGGACGAACAGGAGGCTTGTCTGGAAATCCGGAGATATATGTCAGTCCGCCCATCGCCAGGCCTATCCGGTCGTAACCATAACGCTTGCTGTAGGGTCCCGTCTGCCCATACCCGGAAATCCGTACGAGCACAGCTTTTTTGTTGATCGCATGTATCCTATCCCAGTCAAATCCCAGTTTTTCCAGGGTCCCCGGCTTAAAATTTTCTGTAATAACATCGGTCTTTCTAATAAGTTCACAGAGAAGTTCTTTTCCTTTTTTGGTTTTGAGGTTTAGAGTAATACATTTTTTGTTCCGGTTTTCCACGGCAAACCAGAGAGAACGGCCATCTACGATCGGCCCCATGTGACGAAGGTTATCCCCTAGCCCGGGAATTTCTACTTTTATTACATCGGCCCCGAAATCTGCCAATAAAACATCACAGAAGGGCGCTGCCAGTACCTGGCCCAGTTCCAGAACCTTAATACCGTTAAGTGGTCCCATGAACAACCTCCTCATTTACAAATTTCCATCAATAACTTAAAGCGGATTACTATTTTGTTATGCAAAAAACATGCCCGTATATATAGAACGTAAAACAGCCCTCTTTAAGAGTCGGAAAACCGGTTGTGTTTGTGTTGTGAACAAAATATTTAACATGAGTTCACTTAAGGAAGACAACTAAAAACCCGGGGGCAGGATGACCTCCGGGTAATAATAGCTTCATATATTTAACTTTATATTAACTGTTTACTTTACAAACTTTTAATTTTTTGTTTTCGTACCGACAGGCTTCATTTTCCGGGTCATATATGTCACAGACAGGATAGTCAGGATTATAATGATCAAACTGATCGGTCGGGTCAGGAATACCATGGGGGTGGCTCCCGTAAGAGCCCTCCGCAGGTTTGGTTCAATGATAGGTCCAAGAATGAGCCCCAGGACGACAGGGGGAACAGGGAACCCGAATTTCATCATCACAAACCCGATAAACCCCAATGCAATCAACATCTTAACATCAAACAAAGAACTGTTTACGTCGTAACCGCCTGTAACACATAACACCATAACAAGTGGAAGCATAATAGGCCAGCGGACCTTTAAGACATAAGGGAAGAACTTGCTGCCCAGCAAGCCGATGGCAAGCATAAAAACGTTGGCAATCAAAAGCATCCAAAGAAGCATTGCCACCAGGTCAAACCTCTCCCTGATCAGCATAGGTCCGGGCGTCAGGCCCTGGATCATCAGGGCGCTTAACAGAACGGCGGTAACCGTGTCTCCGGGGACACCCAGGGTAATCAAAGGGATCAGGGCTCCTCCGGTAACCGCATTATTGGCAGATTCACTGGCCATAATACCTTCACTGATTCCTGTACCAAATTTCTCAGGGTGTTCGGAAGTGCGCTTGGCCTCGTTATAACTCAACCACGATGCGATAGTAGGACCGGTGCCAGGTATAGCCCCGATTATAATCCCGATAATAGTGCCTTTGATCAAAATCCACTTATTTGTCCAGTACTCCCGGAGATCGGGTACGGTGCTTGTTACTTTACTGATAAGTTGTCCGCTGTCAAGGTGAAGGATCTCTACCTTGGCCAGAACCTCAGTAACGGCAAACAAACCGACCAGGGCCGGGATCAGCGCGATCCCGCCCATCATATAAATACTGTTAAAGGTAAAGCGGGGGAATCCTCCAATAGGATCCATCCCGATTGTACCTAAAAGCATCCCGATCAAAGCGCCGGCAATCCCTTTCAATAAACTGCCGCCGGAAACCCCCGCGACACATACCAGTCCCAGGACTCCTACCGCAAAATACTCCGGGGCGCCAAATTTTAAGGCAATAGCCCCGATGATGGGAGCAAAAATCAAGAGCGCAAAGGCGGACAATGTCCCGCCCAGCCAGGATGAGATCACCGAATAACCCAGCGCGTCTCCCGCCCGTCCTTGCCGGGCCATGGGATACCCGTCCATCACGGTGGCTGCGTTACCCGGGGCTCCCGGAGTCTTGATCAGGATAGCGGGAATACTGCCCGCATAGAACCCTCCACAGTAAATACCCAACAGAAAACTAAAAGAGATTTCCAGAGGCATGTAAAAGGTCACCGGCGTAAATAGAGCAACTGCCGTAGTCGCCGTAAGGCCGGGAGCAGCGCCAAAAACTATGCCGACTGTCGTGCCAAGAAATATCCACATGATATTGGTAAAAGTAAATATCTGCAGGAAGGCTTGGGGTACTTCATTAAAAATAGTCAGTTCCATAACAACACCTCCTCCTGCTTCATGGCAGTACTATCCTGAATATTTTGGAAAACAAATAGAAGATGCCTAACGAGGTAACCAAAGGAATCGTAAGCAGGTTAATTGGTTTTCTTTCCCCCAGAATAAACATACACGCGAATACAAAAACTGCTGTACTAAGGCGAAAACCCAATAATTCAAGGGTAAAAGCATAGATAATGAAAAGGACCATCATAGAAGATATCTTGCTCCAGTAAAACCCCGGAACAGCTTTTTTCTCTTGACGGATCCAGCTCTGGTAAATGAGACCGGCCCCGCACAACCCAAGCCCCGCAAAGAGAAGAGTAGGAAAGAACCCCGATGACAGCTGTGTGGTAGTCACGTGTGGAAGCTTACCGGAATAATATACTCCCCATAATGAAAACAGTAGTAGAACAGAACCTGAATAAACATCCTGATCCTTCATCTGCAATCAGCTCCCCCTGTAGTGATAGGCACTCCGAGCGGAGCGCCTATCCTATTTTTTAGCCAGACCGATTTCCTCCAGTACCTTCTTGTTGGTTTCAGCGTCTCTCTTAATACGGGCCTGGAATTCCTGGGGTCCGAGATAAGCAGGGATCAGAAACAGTTTGTCCCAGGCATCCAGTACCTTTTCATCACTTGCAGCCTTCTTCAATGCTTCAGCCAGTTTGACGACAACCTCATCAGGGGTATCTTTGGGAGCAAGGACACCGTACCATACACCGAAGAGCACGTCATAGCCCTGTTCTTTAAAAGTTGGGGCATCGGGCATAGTTTCCATCCTTTTTTCCGAAGTGACCGCCAGAATACGGAAAGCACCGGACTTATAATGTGGTGTCACCTCTGTAACCCCGGTAAATACAGCCTCGACGTGCCCGCCTAACAGAGCTGCTACTGCAGGATTAGCGCCTTCAAAGGGCATATTGGTAACCTCGATTCCTGCCAGCTTGCAGAAATACTCACACGCAACATGCTGGATATTGCCTGCCCCGGGATTTCCGATCCTGATTTTGCCGGGGTTCTCTTTGGCATATTCTATAAACCCTTTTAAGTCCTTAATCGGCGAGTTCCCCTGTACAGCTATTGCCAACGGGATATCGGTCATCTGGGAAACAGGCTTAAAGTTATCATAGTAATACCCTACATCAGTTGTATAGGGGACAATTGTTATGGGTCCGATGGAGGCATTCAGCAGTGTATAACCGTCACCTTTGCTCCTTGCAACTTCCGCGGCGCCGACACTTCCCCCCGCTCCAGCTTTATTTACTACTACGACAGGCTGGCCTAGGAGATCCTTAAGCTTGTCGGCAAAGGGCCTGGCGCTCAAGTCGGATGATCCTCCCGGAGCATAGGGGACAATCAGGTTAATAGGCTTTGTCGGGTATTCAATGGTTTTACTGCCTGAATTACAGCCCGCCAAAGCAGAGATCGAGAATATGAGGATAATTAGAAAACACCAAAATTTTCGATTCTTAAACATTTTTTCTCCTCCTGTTTTTTATTAAATGGGGATTTTTATTCAAAATTGGCCGTTCCCATTTACTCTTAAATACTAGCAAGTTTTATACCAACCGGATAAGTACCAATCTCCCGTGATTCTGGTAAAATGGATAAATAATTATGTTTTCCACTTGTACATGAGGGTTGACATTTGTTAATTAATTAAACATTCCTTTTTAACGTCACGCCATCAATCTCCCTCCGTTTACGTCAATAACCGCTCCTTGAATGTAGGAAGAATCATCACTGGCTAAAAAAACAACTACCTTAGCCTGCTCCTCGGCAGTGGACAGCCTTCCCAGCGGAATAGAGGCAAGTGTTTCATTTTTCTGTTGTTCAGTGAGTTGATTCCACAAATCGACCATCCTTTGTCCGCTGAGGATAGTCCCGGGAGCAATAGCATTAACGTTGATCCCCATTATCCCCACTTCCAGGGCAAGTCGTCTTGTCAGGGCGATTACGCCGCCTTTTGCCGCTGCATAGGGTATCCCGGTCACAATACTGGCAGTTCGGCCTCCTATCGATGAAATGTTGATGATTTTGCCGTATTTGTTTTTCGACATGTATTTCACTGCAGCCTGGCAGCAAAAAAAGGTCCCTTTTAAATTAACGTCCAATACTTTGTTCCAGTGTTCCTCTTTAATCTCTTCCAGTCTTTTCGGGGTAAAAAGGCTGCCTCCGGCCACATTGACCAGGATATCAATCCGTCCCCGGCGCCTGTAAACCTTCTCCATTACATCATTTACCTGCGAGCAGCTTGTTACATCCAAAACCTCGGCAGAAAACCTTCCCTCATAGTCCGCAAGTTCTCCGCTCGCGCTGTTTAGAATATCACGATTGATATCGGTCAGGACTACTTCCGCTCCCTCCTCCATTAAAGCCTTAGCAAAAACCAAACCCAGACCGCCTCCTGCCCCTGTAACAAAGGCAGATTTACCAACCAGTTTCATCCATATCACCTTCCTTTTGCTTTTTTATCTAAGCAAGTTTTATGCCCGGAACGGTTTTTTCAAAAAGCTTCTTCTTCCAAGCATAATGTAAAGTGATACTTTTCAACTGTTAATTTTTAAAACAATATTATAAACATATGTTTTGTATTTCCGGAAAAAAAAGAGAAAAGAACTGAACTTTTCTCTTTTTGTATTTTGTAAATTTGCCTATAGATTATTCTCTTTTTCTTTTAGTCTTTTCCATAGAGTAGTACGGCTGAGTCCCAATATCATAGACGCCTGGATTTTATTTCCTTTAACTTTACTGAGAACCTGTTGAATAAGCTGCTGCTCCATTTTCTCGAGGGTGTTTATCTTAACACTTATACAGTCTTTCTCCTCTTTGCTTGTAAACAAACGGCTGTCCTGTTTTCTGAAAACGTATTCCTTAACAAAACTTAATTCGGAAACAAACTGCTGCCTGTTTATTACGATATAACGTTCGATCAAGTTCTCTAATTCCCTGACATTTCCGGGCCAGGAATAATTTATCAGCATATTGATGGACGTATCTGTAAAGGAAGTGGCCGGACCGTAAATTTCAGAAAACAGCTTGAACAAATGTATAACCAGGAGCGGGATATCTTCGGACCGCTCTCTCAAAGGGGGTAAAACCAGGTTCATGACATTCAGCCTGTAATAGAGATCGTCACGGAATCTTTTCTCTCCCACTAGTTGCTCCAGGTCCTCGTTTGTCGCCGCAATAATTCGGACATCAACGGGGATAACCCGCTCCCCGCCCAAGCGCATAACCTGTTTTTCCTGAATTATCCTTAATATCCTGGCCTGGAGCTGCAGGGGGATCTGGTTTATCTCGTCCAGAAAAACCGTCCCCTTATGAGCAAGTTCAAACAAGCCCGGTTTTCCTCCCTTTTTCGCCCCTGTAAAAGCTCCCTCTTCGTAACCCATCAATTCACTTTCTAAGAGGTTCTCCGGAAGAGCCGCGCAGTTTATGGCTACAAAAGGTCCGTTTTTTCTGTCGCTGTAATTATGGATGCTCTGAGCAAAAAGTTCCTTCCCGGTTCCTGTTTCCCCTTCAATAAGCACGGTGGCGTTTACTTTGGCGTACGCCCTCGCTTTTTCGATGGTTTTTTTCATGATAGAGCTTTCACCCAGAATATTTGAAAATCTATATTTAGCCGCAAGCCCCAGCGTTTGAAGTTTCCTGTATTTATGTTCCAACTGCTCGATCTTGGCTGCTTCCTGGAATGTTCCCACCGCCCCTATAATAGTCCCGTTATCAGTAATGGGCTGGCGGGTGGTAAATATTTTAGCATGTTTATGTTCTCTAAATTCATCGACCTGCTTCTCACCCTTTTGGTAGACATTTTTCCAGCTGGGATCATGTGTTATGTCGTCTATTTTTTTACCCAGGATCTCTCTTTCCGTTAAATCAAGGATTTCCATAGCCCTGGGGTTGGACACAGTGATAATCCCTTCCTGATCGGTAGCCAAAATACCGTCCGGGAATAAATTAAGGACTGTTTGCAAGCTTTGTCTTTGTTCTCTTTCTTTCCTGGCAAATTCCAGCATTGCCCGGGCCTTGTCAATAGCATTTTGCAGGGTCTCGGTCCCCAGGTATAGCAGATGACATTTTAAACCCAGTGCGCGGACATAATTATGCGTTGTAGGCCCGCCGATAAACCACTTGTAATTTTTCTTGCCTAGATCAGATACTATCCTGCTGATGTGCTCCTCATTATGGTAATAAAACACAGACAGGTTATTTCTGACAAATGACTGTATCTTGTTAGGAAGTATCGTACCGGCTTCATGCAGTATAAGTGCAATATTTTCATCCACTACTCCGGTGGCTTCCTCAAAAAATTTTACTGTTTGCAAGATATCAAAATAGGTGTTATTTGCCGTAATAATGGGTGTTTTTACATAATTCCCGATTATCGAAGCAGTGCCGACGGTGCTGATAATAACTTTAATTTCGCCCTGATCTTCAAGTTCTATCGCCAGTTTTACCGCATCTTTCATTTTTACTTCTTCATAAACGCTTATTTCATCCAGGTTAAATTTTTCTTTTTGCGAGATCCTTCCCCCGATGATCAGCGCTATTTCTTTACGCATAAACCATACCCCCCGTCTGGAGTAACCTAGTTTTATTATATAGTAAATTGACTAATAAATATAAATTATATAAATTAAAATCAAAACTTCGCAGAAAAAGACAATATTGAACAACCCATTCCACTTAAAAGAAATTTCCAGGGGTGATCTGTTTACGTATTTCGCCATGGTTAGGACTATCCCGGCAAAAGGCGAAACGGTATATGATACCGCACCTCCTATGGCCAGTGAAAACTGCAGGGCTAAATGTGATATGTCAAGCTGCACCGTGGAAAGGATATTACCGAGTAAAACAATCGTGATAAAGGGATGTATGCCAATCAGTGCGCATGCAATAATTGCCGCCGGTATAAGAACCAGCGACAGAAAACCGGCAGTGGAAAGCAGCGCTGGAAGGCTTTCTTTTAAAATCCCCATGATCCCGGAGTATTCCACCATCTTTGAGAATAGCCCCATAGAGACAAAGAGCCCGGCCAGGTCAACAGTCTTAACTATTTCTGAATCAAAATACCGCCGGAATGCCACTCCCAGTTCAGGTGATTTCAGATATTTTAAAACCCAGAAGAAGGCTACTATTATCCCTGCCGTCATAATCCTGTTGGTTGAATTCAGAAAACCTAACCTCTCCTGAAGGACTGTAAGCACGATCAGACTGATTATCACCAGCAGTATATCGACTGCCTTAAACCAGGCGTCTTTCTCCTCCATCCCCGTTTCCAGCTCAGGATCATCCTCCTGAAAAGTTATTCCTTTCCTCAGTATTGTCCTGCCTTCCAAAAGGCACGAGGTGACAATACCCATTAAACTTACCAAAAGTGCGGGTATAAAGATATCCGACCACTTCAGCCCCGTGGCCTGAAGGATCAGTAATACGTTAACCGCTCCCGGAGCCCACAATACAACCAGAGCATATCCTCTGGTTATAGCCGCGGAAACAAACTGTTCATAAGCAGGTCCCAAGCGTTTCAATCCTTTTCCAAACAGGGACATCGTTACCGGGATCGTTCCAAACAATAAAAAACTACCCAGCAGATGGGTGGTCACTGTAACGAATGCGAATAAAAAAATGCCCTTTCTAAAACGTTTATACATCAGTGTTTCCAGGGCTGTGTCATACCCGCCCACCTGGATAGGTATACTGAATAGCTGCATTATTATTATGATTGCCACAATACTCAGCATGGAATTTATTCCGGCAACCAGGGAGGAGAAATGCTGCCTGCCGGCAATATAAAATATGATGCCGGATATAACAAAAATCAGGGTGGGCCGTTGAAACGACTTGTTCATCAAAGGAAAAGAGGCAGCCAGGATAACAGACCCAAACAAGAAAGTGACAGGTGAAAAGTTAACAGGGAGGTAGGGACTTACCAGAAGCAGCCCCGTCAGCATCAACAGCGTAATTTTACAAACAAGTTCCAGTTTTGTTCTCACCCTTAATTCACTCCAATCAAAAAAATAAAATGCAAATTTTGTGCCAGTATTGATCCTTTTCCCTTAACCCACCGGCTTTATAAAAGTTAAGTTGGGGCCCAATATTGTTGATTTTCATTTTCAGCCAATTATGTATATCATCTAAACAATATAATTAACACCTGTTTTAGATTTAAACATAGTGAATAGTAAAAGCAGACCCCAGGGGCTCACATTGAACTGAACCCTGGGGTCTGTATTATTCCATATGTCTATATAACTACATAAAGAGAGGGGCAAACACCAGCGACACGATGGTCATCAATTTGATCAGGATGTTTAACGAAGGGCCGGACGTATCCTTAAAGGGGTCGCCGACTGTGTCGCCGTTCACGGCAGCGGCGTGGGCAGCAGAACCTTTGCCACCGTAATTCCCGGCCTCGATATATTTCTTGGCGTTGTCCCAGGCGCCTCCGGCATTAGCCATCATGATGGCCAGCAGGAAGCCCGAAACCAGCGCTCCTGCCAGAAGCCCGCCCAAGGCTTCTTTCCCCAGCCCCGGCATCAGACCGACAAAAAGCGGCACCAGCACGGCCAAAAGTCCCGGCAAAATCATTTCCCTGATGGCAGCCGAGGTACTGATCCTTACACAGTTGGCATAGTCGGGCTTGGCTTTACCTTCCATCAGTCCGGGGATGTTCTTGAACTGCCTTCTGACCTCCTCGATCATGTCAAAAGCGGCACGTCCCACAGCCTGCATGGTCAAAGCCGAGAAAAGGTAGGGAAGCATGGCTCCCAGGAAAAGCCCGGCAACAACTGCGGGATTCAGGATATCAATTTGGGAAATGCCTGCAGCCGCCGTATAGGCGCTAAACAAGGCTAATGCTGTCAGAGCGGCCGAACCTATGGCAAAACCTTTGCCGATGGCGGCGGTGGTGTTGCCGACCGCATCCAGGGCATCGGTAATTTTTCTGATTTTCGGGTCAAGATGAGCCATTTCGGCGATGCCGCCGGCATTATCGGCGATAGGACCGTAAGCATCGACGGCCACGATCATGCCGGTAGTGGAAAGCATACCGACAGCGGACAGGGCAATACCATACAGGCCGGCAAACTTATAGGCGATAAGGATGGCCAAAACTGTCACTATGACGGGTAAGGCCGTACTGATCATCCCGACAGCTATGCCCTGGATCATGTTGGTGGCAGCGCCCGTCTGGGAAGCCTTGGCAATTTCACGGACCGGCTTATAGTCGCCTGAGGTAAAGTATTCCGTAATCCTGCCAATCAGGTATCCGGCAGCAAGTCCGGCTACTGTCGAAATAAAAACACCGTTGGCCGAAACAACGCTTGTCCCGGCGAGAAGATTTTGTGTCAGGAAATATGTAGCGATTACTGCCAGCAGCATGGCTACAATGGTTCCCATATTCAAAGCCTTTTGGGCATTGGCTCCCTCGCCTGTTTTTACGAAGAAGGTGCCGATAATGGAAGCAATAATACCCGCTCCGGCAATCAAGAGCGGCAGGATAATGCCGTTGCGGCCCAGCCCAAGGGCTACAGCCAGGGCCATCCCGGCGATAATCGAACCAACATAAGATTCAAACAGATCGGCTCCCATCCCTGCCACATCACCTACGTTGTCACCGACATTGTCGGCAATAACCGCAGGGTTGCGGGGATCGTCTTCAGGGATACCGGCTTCAACTTTTCCTACAAGATCCGCGCCCACATCGGCGGCCTTGGTATAGATTCCGCCGCCTACCCGTCCGAAAAGGGCAATTGAGCTGGCGCCCAGCGCAAACCCGTTAACCACGGTAGGATTGTCAAACAAAAAAGTTACAATACCCAAACCGATCAAGCCCAGACCAACCACGGACATTCCCATGACCGCCCCACCGGAGAAAGCGACTCCCAGCGCTTTGTTGGCGCTTTCCTGGGCGGCGTTGGCCGTCCTGACATTAGCCTTGGTAGCGATGTTCATCCCAATATATCCGGCCGAAACAGAACAAATCGCGCCTATAATGAAGGCAAGCGCGGTTTCCGGCTGCAGGCTTTCAGCTCCGGGGGTCATAATTCCCGCCGCAAAGATAAAAGCGGCTACAGCGGCTACAAAAACAACCAGGGTCCTGTACTCACGAAATAAGAAAGCCATGGCTCCTTCGTGAATGGCGGCCGCAATTTCCTGCATCGTCTCATTTCCGGGGTTGACTTTGTTGATCCGGTTTGCCAGGTAAAAGGCAAATAAAAGGGCCGCCACACCTGCCAAAGGCGCCCAAAACGTAAAAAGGTCCATCTCTATCTTTCCTCCTTAATGCTCCTCCCGGATTAACCTGGAATAATGGATAGTAGTAACGTAAATATCATAAAGGTTATAGCAAATACCGTGGAAAGCTTACTCAGGAAATCGTCCAGTCCTTTCTTTTTGCCGAAGAAAGACTCGGCGCCGCCGGCAATCGCTCCGGATAACCCCGCGCTTTTACCCGACTGGAGAAGAACGGTGGCGATCAGGCCAATGGATGCTATAACCTGTAAAACAATAACTGCTATTCTCAAGAAAAATACACCCCCTCGTGTCAAGTCAACATCGATATTTTATCACATCATAAAATGGGATACAACTTTTTAAATTGCGACTTTCCGAATTCGACTATCCAATCTCCGATATCCGCTTCTCCGAATGATAACCGGTAAACCGGTGATCGAAAAACGGAATTTCACAGAATTACCTTCCCAGATTATAAAACGCCTTGCGGCCTTTGTACACCGCAGAATCATCGAGCTGCTGCTCAATTCTTAAAAGCTGGTTGTACTTGGCTACACGGTCGGTCCGGGAAGGCGCCCCGGTCTTTATCTGCCCGGCATTGACCGCTACTGCCAGGTCGGCAATAGTAACATCTTCGGTCTCCCCCGAACGGTGTGAAATAACAGCCGTATACCCGGCTCTCTTCGCCATTTCAATGGTATTGAGGGTTTCTGTCAGCGACCCTATCTGGTTGACTTTAACCAGGATACTGTTGGCTACGCCCATTTCAATACCCTTGGCCAGTTTTTCGGTATTGGTAACGAAAATATCATCACCCACGATTTGTATCTTTTTACCCAGAACCCGGGTCATCAATTGCCAGCCTTCCCAATCATCCTCGGCCAGGCCGTCTTCAATGGAGATAACCGGGTATTTGCTGACTAAAGCGCTGTAGTATTCCACCATCTTTTCGGGGCTTAAGGTCAATCCCTCACTGGCCAGGTTATATTTTCCGTCCTGAAAGAACTCGGTTGCCGCCGGGTCCATTGCCAGGCTGATGTCTTCCCCGGGCTTGTAACCGGCTTTTTGGATTGCTTCCACTATCACTTCCAGCGCCTCTTCATTGGACCTTAAATTGGGCGCAAAGCCGCCTTCGTCGCCTACCGCCGTATTATATCCTTTCTTTTTCAGTACATTTTTCAGGTTATGGAAGACTTCAGCTCCCATCCTGAGAGCCCCGGCAAAGGAAGCTGCTCCCACCGGCGCTATCATAAACTCCTGGATATCTACGTTATTATCGGCATGTTTGCCTCCGTTAAGTATATTCATCAGGGGAACCGGCAGTTCCTTGGCATTAACGCCCCCGATATACCTGTATAACGGAAGGCCCACGCTGTCGGCTGCCGCTTTGGCCACAGCCAGGGAAACGCCAAGAATGGCATTGGCGCCAAGCTTGCTTTTATTAGGTGTCCCGTCCAGCTCATTCATGATGCGGTCAATGGTTGCCTGGTCCAGAGCATTTTGGTCGAACAGGGCCGGGGCTATTATAATGTTCACATTAGTAACCGCATTCATAACTCCTTTTCCCAGGTAGCGGTCCTTTTCCCCGTCACGCAGTTCCACGGCCTCGTAAGCCCCGGTTGATGCGCCCGAGGGTACGGCCGCCCGGCCAAAAGAACCGTCTTCCAGCGTAACATCCACTTCAACTGTGGGGTTTCCCCGTGAATCCAAAATCTCACGGGCCAGAATATCAATTATACTGCTCATCTTTCATACACTCTCCCTTATTTTATATCTAATAAGTATTCTCACAGGTCACGACTATCCGATATCCGACTGTCGGGCGAATACCGACTGTCCGGCGAATCGGAAAGCGGATGATCGTTATTTATCTGATTATCAGGCTTTCTCCCGTCATTTCCAAGGGTTTTTCCAGTCCCATCAGCTCCAGGACAGTGGGAGCGATATCTTTTAAGCTTCCGTTCTTTAAGACGATATTTTCAAGTTCCTTTCCCACCAGGATAACGGGAACCATGTTAGATGTGTGTGCGGTCAGAGGCTGCTGTGTCTGGGGATCCAGCATAAGCTCGGCGTTACCGTGGTCTGCCGTGATCAGGATTATTCCACCCCTGTCCAGCACAGGAGCTATCACACTGTGCAGACACGTGTCAACCGTTTCGACTGCTTCAACAGCCGCCTGGAGTTGGCCGGTGTGTCCGACCATGTCGGGGTTGGCATAATTCATTACTATCAGGTCGTAGTCTTTGGCTTTAATCATTTCGATTACTTTTTCCGTTACTTTAAATGCGCTCATTTCGGGCTGAAGATTATAGGTGGCTACCTTGGGCGAAGGAATCAAAACCCTGTCCTCGCCGGGGTAAGGCTCTTCCAGGCCCCCGTTGAAAAAGAAGGTAACATGGGCATACTTCTCAGTTTCGGCAATCCTCAACTGTTTTAACCCTGCATCACTGACAACCTCACCCAGTGTGTTGTCCAGGTTTTGCGGGGGAAAAGCTATCTTCGCATTAAGGGTTATATCATACTGGGTAAAGCAGACATAATGAAGGTTCAGATAGCCGCCCGGCCTCTCAAACGCCTTAAAATCAGGATCCGTAAAGGCATGGGAAATCTGCCTGGCCCTGTCAGCCCGGAAGTTAAACATGATCATCACATCCCCGGGTTTTATTCTTCCGACAGGCTCGCCTTTACCGTCAACGATGACAGTCGGTTCCACAAACTCGTCTGTCACCTTAAGGTCATAGGCCTTCTGCAGGGCTTCCGACGCAATGCACGCCATAACCCCTTCTCCTGCGGCCATGGCCCGGTAGCCTTTTTCCACCCTGTCCCAGCGCTTGTCCCTGTCCATCGTGTAATAGCGCCCCGTAACAGTGGCTATTTTTCCTGTCCCTAACTCTTTAAGCTTGTCTTCCAGCGCGGCAATATATTCTCCGGCATTGGCAGGAGGCACATCACGACCGTCGAGCAGTACATGGATGAAAACTTCCTCCAAGCCTTTTGCCTTTGCCATATCCAGCAGGGCAAAAAGATGATTAATATGGCTGTGTACACCGCCATCGGAGAGCAGACCCATCAGATGAAGCGCCTTGTTTTCCAGCGACGCCTTTTCCATTGCTTCCGCCAGGACCGGATTCTGCCTGAATTCACCTGTGCGGACAGCCCTGTCTATTCGGGTCAATTCCTGGTAGACAACACGACCTGCGCCAATATTCAAATGTCCCACTTCCGAGTTACCCATTTGTCCCTCCGGCAGTCCAACCGACTCGCCGGAGCATTCCAGCACAGCATGGGGATATTTATCGAGCAGCCGCTCATAACAGGGTTTCTCAGCCAGGGCGATGGCATTTCCTGCAGCTTGCTCAGAAAGGCCCCAGCCGTCCAGAATAATTAACATCACAGGTTTATATGGCATCTTTTTTCACCATACGCGCGGCGGCTGCGCTTTTAACTATATTGTAAAAAGAAGCGGTCTCCAGGCTGGCTCCTCCCACCAGGGCGCCGTCGATATTATCCTTTGTAAAATAATCTCCGGCGTTTTCCGGCTTGACACTGCCGCCGTACTGAATGCGTACGGCTTCACCGGCTGCTCGCCCATACTGTTCAATCAGGAGGCGCCTGATAAAACCAATCGTTTCCTCCGCATCTTCCGAAGTTGCGTTAACGCCTGTACCTATCGCCCAAACAGGTTCGTATGCAATAACCATCCCGGCGACATCGTCTCCTTTAATACCTGCGAGAGAACCGGCAAGCTGGCCCCTGCAGACCTCTTGTGTCCTGGCTTCCCGCCTTTCTTCCAGGGTCTCGCCGATGCACAAAAATGGTATCAAACCGTGGGCCAGGGCTGCTTTAACCTTTTCGTTTATGAACTCATTGGTTTCTTTGAAAATGTGCCTGCGCTCGGAATGACCCAGGATGACATAACTGCAGCCCAACTCTCGCAGCATGAGCGGCGAGATTTCACCGGTAAAGGCCCCTTTTTCCGCGGGGTGCATATTTTGGGCGCCAAGTTTTATTCCTCTGCCTTTTAGCGCTTCGCTAACCGCCGCAAGAGCCGTAAACGGCGGAAAGATCACTGTTTCCACCTGGCTGTAAAGTCCCGGGTCAGCAGGAAAATCAATGAAAAATTTTACCGCTTCCTTGATATTCTTGTGCATTTTCCAGTTCGCCCCGATAACCGGGATACGCATATCTATCCTCTCCCCCTTTATCCTGTAAGGCTGCCACGCCCGGAAGTTCCCTGCCTTCCAGAAACTCCAGCGAGGCTCCGCCCCCCGTGGATATATGGTATATTTTTTCGGTCAGTCCGGCCTTTTCCACGGCAGCTACGACATCTCCGCCGCCGATGATGGTCTTGGCCCGGGCTACTGATACGGCATGTGCAATCTGCTTGGTGCCAACCGAAAATCTCTCAAATTCATAGACGCCCAACGGGCCGTTCCAGACAACCGTTTGGGCTTTTTTAATAACTTCCGAAAAAGCCCGAACCGTGGCAGGCCCTATATCCAGAGCCATCCACTCGCCGGGGATCCTGTCGGGGCTGACGATCCTAGCCTCGGCATCAGCTGCAAACCGGTCAGTCACCACTACATCCACCGGGAGGATGATCTCCATACCTGCCTCGGCTGCTTTTTGCAGGATGTCACGGGCTTCGTCCACTTTATCTTTCTCGACCAGGGATTTTCCCATCTCGTTTCCTGCGGCCTTGAGGAAAGTATTGGCCATGCCCCCTCCTATCAGGATGTAGTCTACCCTCTCCAGCAAACTCCTGATGACACTTATTTTATCACTGACCTTGGCCCCGCCCAGGATGGCGGCAAAAGGCCGCTCGGGGCTGTACAGCGCCATCGACAGCGCCTCCAGTTCCCTCTTCATCAGAAAGCCGGCAACGGCAGGCAGGTAATGGGTTATGCCCTCGGTTGAAGCATGAGCCCGGTGGGCCGTACCGAAAGCGTCATTGACATAAATGTCGCCCAGTCTGGCTAAGTTTTCCGCAAAGCCCGGGTCGTTTTTTTCTTCTCCCGGGTAGAAACGGACATTTTCCAGGAGCGCTGTCTGTCCCTCTATCATGCCATTAACAACCTTAACAGAATCCTCGCCTCCGCAGTCAGCCGCAAACAGGACCTCCTGTCCCAGCAGTTTGCTGAGATGCTCTGCCAGGGGTTTTACGCTCATTTCGGGTACCACTTGGCCTTTTGGCCTGCCGAGGTGAGTAATAAGTATGACCCTGGCCCCTTTTTCCCGCAGGTATCTGATAGTTGGCAGGGCAGCAGTCATACGGGTATCATCCGTAATCACCCCATCCTGAATGGGGACATTGAAATCGACACGAACCAGGACCCTTTTACCAGCTACATCGATGTCCCGAATCGTTTTTTTATCCATTATATAAAAGCCTCCTTAAAATTTGTACACCGCAAAATTTGTACACCGAGAGACTTGTAAAGGAAACTTGGCAGTACTACAGGAACCTGGCAATATAGGCGGCCAGATCCGCCACGCGGCAGGAATAACCCCACTCATTGTCATACCAGGCCACAACCTTGGCCATGTCTCCGATGACGATGGTTGACAGGGCATCAACAATCGAGGAGTGAGGGTCGCCGTTATAGTCTTTGGAAACAAGCGGTTCCTCGGAGTAGGCCAGAATGCCTTTCAGGCTTCCTTCAGCCGCTTCTTTCAGGCTGGCATTAATTTCCTCGACCGAGGTTTCCCGTCCCAGTACGGCCACAAAATCAACGACCGAAACATTGGGCGTGGGAACCCTCATGGCAAACCCGTTCAATCGTCCTTTCAATTCCGGCAGTACAAGCGTTACGGCCTTTGCAGCCCCCGTTGTTGTTGGTATGATAGATAGTCCTGCCGCCCTGGCTCTTCTTAAGTCTTTGTGCGGGAGGTCCAGGATCTGCTGGTCGTTGGTATACGAATGGACCGTAGTCATTAGTCCCCGCTGGACGTTAAACTTCTCGTGCATCACTTTGACCACAGGAGCCAGGCAGTTGGTTGTGCAGGAAGCATTGGAAATGATGTTGTCTTTTGCGGGATCGTACTTATCTTCGTTAACGCCCATTACTATGGTGATATCCTCACCCTTGGCAGGAGCGGAGATAATGACTTTTTTGGCGCCTCCCTGCAGGTGGGCCCCGGCTTTCTCCGCCTCAGTGAACCTGCCTGTCGATTCAACCACAATTTCGACTCCCATCTTACCCCAGGGCAGTTGGGCCGGGTCTTTTTCGGCCAGCACCTTTATTTCTTTACCGTTTACGACGATAGCGCCTTCTCTTGCCTCCACTGTCCCCTTGAAGGTTCCATGAACCGAATCATACTTTAAAAGATGGGCCAGGGTTTTGGCATCGGTAAGGTCATTAACCGCAACAATCTCAATTTCCTTGTTACCCACGGCCGCCCGGAAAACGTTCCTTCCTATACGGCCAAATCCGTTAATCCCGACCTTTTTCATAGTTAAATCCCCCTTCAATAATATTAGTTAAATTTTAGTTGTCTTATAAAATTTAAGATGTTTCCAGCGCTTCCTTAATAGACTCAGCAGCGCCCTGGTCCGTTATCAGGATATCAATAAACCCGCCCTTAAGCACTGACATAATGGCCCTGGCCTTACTCCTGCCTCCGGCTACCGCTACAACAAGGTTTAATTTGGATAACTCCTCCAGGGAGGGTCCGGCTGTTGGTGTGGCCTTGATAACGGAACCGTCGTCGTCGAAGAAGATGCCAAAAGCTTCTCCTACCGGAACTTTGGCAGAACTTTGCAGGACTTTATCCCATTCAATATCCCGCCGTTTTGCCATAATAGCAGGTACGCCAATACCATGCATCAGCAGGTTGGCCTGTTTGGATAATGTAATCACTTCCTGTACCTTGTGGTCAGTAAGAAGTCTTTCCAGCGCTTCTTCCGTTATCCCATCGGGCACATGCAGGAGCCGGTAGCTTCCGCCTAATCGCTGAGCCATTCTTGCCGCTATGGTGTTAGCCTGTATTTCCACGTCCTCGCCCAATCCGCCGCGGGCGGGAACGACCAGCACTTTGTTTCTGCGCTGGGCTTTGGGAATGTTTGAGGCTACCTCGGCCATAGTGGTTCCTCCCGTTACGGCTATAACCCAGTCATCCTGCACAAAGTCGTTGAGAAAACGTCCGGCCATCCTTCCCAGTTCGCATAAGGTTTCATGATCACGGTCTACGTCCCCGGGTACTATATAAACCCTGTCCAGCCCCGTCTTTTCAGCCAGGTATAATTCCAATGAAACCAGGCCGCGTAATTTGTGGACCATAATACCCAACTGCGGTAACAGGCCTTCACATTCAGGTGTCAAATACACGCCGGAACTGTCGGAAATTAATAACTGCGCACTTTTTAGAAAGTCAAGTTCTCCCCTGACAATTCTTTCCCCCAGCATTAACTGGTCAGCCAGGAGACGCCTGCCTATCGGCTGGTTATGACTTATTGTCCGCAGTATATTATACCGCCTTTCCAATGAAACTATTATTTCCGGAGCAAATTTCCTCAGCAGGTCTAAATTGTCGGCCAAGAAAATACCTCCCTCCGGGCCTTTTTAAGTCCCGCTTAGATTACTTTATGTCCCGTCATAAGAAAATATGCACGTAAAAACACATTTTCCCTTACTTTAACTTTAACAAATTTTTCTTGCAGTGGCAAGATTACTTCAAGCCTAAATCAAGAGAAATAATGCACAAATAAAGAAAACATGGCGACTATCCAAAAATCCGACCGGCAATTTTTCCGGTCGGATTTTGATGATTAATAAAATTATTAGGCTGCAGTATTAATTATTAACTAAAATAATAGCAATGGGCAATTATACCGGGTTTTTATTTACAAATAACGTTTGCGGAAACCTGTATTGGGTATGCCCAGCTCTTCCCGGTATTTTGTAACCGTACGGCGTGCAATGCTAATGCCGCGCCGCTGCAAGATATCGGCAATTTTCTGGTCACTGAACGGCCTGGTGGATTCCTCGTTCTTTACAATTTCCTGCAGCGCTCGCTTGATGCTTTCCGAAGAGGCGCATTCGCCGCAGTCCGTATTCAGACCTGAATTGAAAAAGAATTTGAATTCAAATATACCATGCGGGGTCTGCACATATTTGTTGGCAGTTGCACGGCTTACCGTAGACTCGTGTACACCAATTGCCTCCGCTATCTGTTTTAGTGTCAGCGGTTTTAGCTCCTTAATACCATGATCAAAGAAGCCTCTTTGCATTTTCACGAGGGTAACGGCTACCTGATAAATTGTCGTCCTGCGCTGCTCAATACTTCGTATCAGCCAAAGCGCCTGGTTCAGTTTGTTTTCTACAAAATCACGGGTCGACTCATCGGCATTACTGTTTTTTTTCAAAATGGAACTATATGTTTTATTAATGGTCAGGTGCGGAACCTGGTTATCGTTGACCAGGATGATATAGTCGTTGTCTATGCGTTCTACCAGCACATCCGGGACAATGTAACGCACCGCATCACCCCCGAAGGAAGCTCCGGGCTTGGGATTCAGGGACTTAATAATATCTGCCAGCTCCTGGACCCTGATAATGGGAACATTCATCAACTGGGCAACACGGCTTAGTTTTCCGGAAGCAATACATTCGAGGTGAGATTCTACCAGGCTGTGAAGGTCGGGGTCGTTAATCCCTTTGTTCTTAAGCTGAATCAGGAGCCCTTCCTTTAAGCAGCGCGCCCCTACACCCGGCGGGTCAAAACCCTGGATGATTGAAAGCACCTTTTGAATCAGAACGGGAGACGCCTTGAGGTCTTTTTCAGCCTGTTCAAGTGAAACAGCCAGATAGCCGCTGGGATCAATATTCCCAATCAGGTAACGGGCTACCCTGAGTTCCTGTTCATACAGGGAAAGCAGGCCAAGCTGGGAAAAAAGGTACTCATGCAGGCTGACTCCTCGTGTTACCATGTTTTCAAAGGTAAATTCGGATTTTACCTCACGTGGCAGACGTGGCTCAGGCATATCCCTCATTTCCGAAAAATAATCTTCCCAGTCAATTTCCGGTTCAGTTTTCTCCTGGTGGGTAAACGTTTCGTCGTCTTTTACCTCGATGTCAATTAAGGGGTTTTCCGTGATCATCTGGTTAACGTATTCCGTTAACTCCACCGAAGAAAGTTGGAGAATTTTAATGGCCTGGCGCAGTTCTGGGGTCATGATCAGTTTCTGGCTTTGCTCCAATCGGAGGCCATAGTTTAAATTCATCCTTTTCCCCCCTTCGGGTTATTTTTGAGACTAATTTAAATATTTTCTTTATTTATTTTAATTTTCCTGCTTTTTGCGCAATAAAACTTTTGGCATCACTTTATTACACTACTATTACACGTCTGTTACCTTCTATTATCAAGTATATTTGGGGTTGTCATTTATATTCCAGTCCAGGTTAAAAACAGGGTGAATTGTGATAAAAGGCGCGTGGTTTCACGCGCCTTTTTAAGTAATAATATTACTCTTGATTAGGTGCACCAACGGGACAAACGTCAGCGCAGGCGCCACACTCAGTACATTTTTCCGGGTCGATGACAAATTTGCCATCCCCTTCACTGATTGCTCCCACGGGACAAGCGGATTCACAGGCGCCGCACGCGATGCACTCATCATTAATTACATATGCCATGTTTTCACCTCCAACTCCTCTTTACTCCAACTGTTATAAATTATACTAAAATATTCTTAATAAAACACCAAGAATTTAGGTATTTTTCGAGTTTTTTTGCATATACAGGCCCTTCAGTCAGGATTTACCGGAAACATTCATCCTTTCTCTTAAATCATCCGCAATTTCTTCTATTTTTCTCATCCTGTGGTTGACTCCCGATTTGCCAACGGGCGGATCCATCATTTCGCCCAGTTCCTTTAAACTGACATCAGGGTTTTCCAGACGAAGAAGGGCAATGTTTCTTAGGCGCGGGGGCAGTTTTTCCAGGCCTATCACTTTGTCGATAAATTTAATGTTTTCCACCTGTTTCATAGAAGCATTCACGGTCTTGTTAAGATTGGCAGTTTCACAGTTTACCAGGCGGTTAACCTGGTTTCTCATGCCTTTGACGATCCTTATATTCTCAAAATTCAACAAAGCCTGGTGTGCCCCGATAATACTTAAGAAAGCCACTATCTGCTCACTTTCTTTCAAATAGACTACATGCCATTTTTTGCGGCTGCTTACTTTGGCCTGAAGGTCAGGAAACTTGTTAACTATGTCAACAAGGGACTGGGCGTATTCCAGACTGTTTGTTATTATTTCCAGGTGATAGTTTCCTTCCGGATTGTTGACTGACCCGGCCCCGAGAAAAACCCCTCTTAAGTAACTGCGACGGCAGCACTGCCTTGATACAAAAGATTTTTTTATCCCGGGCAGGATAGAGCCGTCCTCGCCGATAACCCCGATCTGCCTGAGAAAATCGCTCATCTGTGGGTTAGGCAGCAAGCGGACAATATAGAGATTGTTCTTCTTTAAACGTATCCTCTTCTGTACCCGTATCTCCACTTCCAGTTTAAACAAGTTCTTAACCAGCCGGAAAATCTTCCTCGCAATGGCAGCATTTTCAGTTATTACCTGCAGTCCTACCCTTTGTTCCGGGCTGATTGTAATGGTGCCGTCCATCCTGACCAGCGCTGCTAATTCCGCTAACTGGCAGCAGTATTTCTTAGGATAAATACGGGCCAGTTCGTCCTTGGTTAAAGTGGAAAAAGACAATTTTCAGTCCTCCTTGTCAATCATCATTTCCTTTTAAGAACCAGCTTAAGGATAGTATTCGCCAGGGCCTGGGGATCGTGACGAATATGTTCGTCCTCCCTGATAAGAGGTGAGGTAATAACCCTGACATTCAGTTTCCGCAGCTTCTCCAGGTCCGGTTCCACCATGCCCGCCCCTTCCCGGGCATATTTTTCCCTGTAATAATCAGGTATTTTCTTATTGTTGACTATCACGTGCTCCACCAGTCCCGGACCGGAATGATGATAAATAGCCTTTAGATGATCGCTTGCGCTGTAACCCACCGTTTCACCCGGCTGAGTCATTATATTGCAGACATAGATCTTTGTCCCTGCAGCTTTTCGAAGGGCGTCCGCTATTCCCGGAACAAGCAGGTTGGGTATGACACTGGTATAAAGACTGCCTGGTCCCAGTATAACGGCGTCGGCCTCCAGGATAGCGTCAAGCGCTTCTGAAACAGGTTTACAGCAATTAGGAATTATAAAAACCTTTTTAATAGGTTTTGTATTCCTGGAGATATTCGATTCTCCCATAATCATTGATCCATCCCGGAGTTCCGCTGCTAATTCGATATTATCAAGTGTTGAAGGAATTACCCTTCCGCGTATCGCCAAAACCTTGCTGACTTCGCGTATTGCTGTCTCAAAACTGCCTGTAAGATCAGCCATGGCCGTAATCAGTAAATTACCCAGGCTGTGTCCGGCCAGTTCTTTTCCCTTTTTAAAACGGTAATTAAATAGGTTCTCCATGGCTGGTTCTGTATCGGCCAGGGCTACCAGACAGTTGCGCAAATCGCCCGGCGGAAGGATGCCAAACTGTCCCCTCAGCCGGCCGGAACTTCCGCCGTCATCTGTTACCGATACGATCGCGGTAAGATTGGATGTGAATTCCTTCAATCCGCGTAACAGCACCGACAATCCGGTTCCCCCGCCAATGACGGCAATATGGGGGCCTCTTTTTAAATACTGCCGCTGATACGTGCTGTGCCAGCGTCTGAGACGCAAGCCCGGGGTAAACCAGCGCGGTAATCTCATGCCGGTTCCCCCCCTGCGCCCTTTTTAAACATGTCACGGTGCCTGACGGATACATTGTATTCGCTTCCGGAAAGCATTTGCCCCATCCGGTTGGCCAGCACTACGGACCGGTGCTGTCCTCCCGTACAGCCGATAGCTATCACCAGATGTGTTTTCCCCTCATTTAAATAATGAGGCAATAAGAATGTCATCAAGTCGTAATATTTTTTTAGAAATTCCGCTGTGATCGGTGACTGCATAACAAAATCAACGACTTCCCGGTCGTTTCCTGTCAGTGGGCTCAAGTCAGTAATATAAAAAGGATTGGGTATAAAGCGCACGTCTATTACCAGGTCGGCGTCGAGCGGCAGCCCGTATTTATAACCAAATGACATAACTGTGATGTGGAGCCTGACCTTGTCGTTTTTCGGACCGTACAACCCGATGATCTGTGCTTTGAGTTCGTTGGTTGTCAATTCCGAAGTGTCGATTATTTTATTGGCTATACCGCGCAGTCCTTCCAGGCGCTCCCTTTCCAGCAGGATATCTTCCAACAGCCTGCCGTAATTGGAAAGGGGGTGACGTCTTCTTGTCTCTTTGTATCTTTTCACCAGTACTTCCGTGGCTGCCTCCAAAAACAGAATCTCATAGGGGTATCCCTGTTTTTTCAATTCCTCAAGGGCCTGAAACATGTCGTTGAAAAAACCGCCGCCACGTATATCAATGACCAGGGCAACCCTGTCTATGAAGCCCTCGGCCTCAAGACAGAGCTCGGCAAATTTGGGCAGCAGCGCCGGCGGCAGATTATCGATGCAGAAAAAGCCAAGATCCTCAAGAGCCCTGATGGCATGAGTCTTTCCAGCTCCCGACAGCCCTGTGATAATTAATAAGGTAAATTCTTTCTGAGGTATCATTAAAGGTCACTTCCTTCCGTCATTCACCGCATTTTTGACCCGCTCACCCGGTACTCCCGCTTTTTCCAAAACCCAGGAACCATATTGGAATGAGCCGACTGTTTCCACATAATGCGCATCGCTGTTGACTATAAAATCCACACCGCAGCGCGCAGCCTCCCGCACTTCAGTATACCCCGGAAATTTATGTCCGGTATTGATTTCCCAGGCCGTATCTCTGGCGATGCAGGCCCTGGCAGCTTCAGGAATGTCTATTTCCATTTTTAAACCGGGATGGGTTACTGCCATAACATCATGGCGGTAAACGGCTTCAACCAGGGCTTTGGTGTTTTGGTTTCTGACCATTCTCCCCAATCTGCTGTTCCCTCCGGCCGCCAGGTTTCTCAAAACCCATCCGGCTCCGCCGATCCCCCGGGGCAGAACATAAGGATGCAATCCGACCAGCAGGTAATCGAGGCGTTCAATAATGCTTTTACTGATATCCAGTGTCCCGTCAGGGCTGATGACATCCGCTTCAGCGCCGGTGCGAAGCACAAGTGAGGGATATTGTCTCTGTAATCGCCGCAGTTCTTCATTGATGGTGAGAAAGACCTTTTCGTTTTTGACCCCTGTACCAATATTGCGCGGCCCGTGATCACTAATACCCACTTCCGTCAGATTGCATTCGCGGGCAGCCGCCGCTATTTCGCTAAGTGTACCCCTTCCATCGCTGTACGTTGAATGAATATGATAGTCGCCTTTAAAGTCCACAAAAACCCTCCTGGTGCAGTAACTTCTGTTTAACCTTCATCTTGTCCCCGCGGGATAGGATCAAAGGTTAGCGCCTGTACCAGTAATAGTATTTGAAGTCTTTTCAATCATTATATCATCTATGCACGCTTTGACGGTATATCAATATACGGTCAAAAAAAATACCCCGCTTTACGGGGTCAATTACCAAGAGACCGTTGCAAAAGTCCATCTGCGTCGTTACATCTGGAGCTTTTCAACTAGTCACCGATTGATTGAATTACTACAAAATATGTGCCTAAATACTATTTTGCCAACTGACTCCAAGAACTGTTTTAACGTAAGTATTTATAGACCGAGTTCATATGTTTGACAATAAGTTTGTCCAACTGGCGGCTGACCTCACAAATCTCCTTGGTGTTCAACATTTCCCTTCTCCCGTTGACAATCGCATACAGCTTAAGGCGTAACAGTTCGATTTCCAAAAGAGTTTTGTCCGATACGTACCTGGCCGTCTTAACGCCCATGTCAGTCCTGACCTCCATGTCAAACATCTATAATTTATATATTGCTGTTATTCGACTCTAATAGTTAAATTTCCTGCAAAAATAAAAATTTATTGTAATTTTTGTTAATTTATGTCTCTCTATAGTACTAATTTTTCTATGGCTTCGGCGACTCCGTCGTCGTCGTTATTGCAGGTTACATAATCCGCTATTTCTTTGATCTCAGGCAGGGCGTTCGCCATAGCAACGCCAATCCCGGCATACTCAATCATATCAAGGTCGTTCCAACTATCTCCTATGGCCATAACCTGGGAAGCTTCCAGGTTCAGACTCCGGGCAAGTCTCTCCAGGGCCAGCCCTTTTGTAGCCTTAATGTGGCCGATTTCAAGGAAATGTGGTTTTGACTTCGTAATATTCACATGAGCGCCAAAAGCCGGCCTGATGTCACCGGCAAGCGCATCAAGCTGAGGCTCCTCGGCAATAACCAGGAGTTTGGTTGGGTCTTGAACAATCGTTTCCGGCAGGTTTTCGACAAGATGAACCGGAACTTTGGAAATACTGAGGTATCTTTGTCCTTCCGGTGATGCCGTTTCCATATATAATTCATCATTAATGTACACATTCAAATGATACCCGTAAGGCAGGATGAATTTTACAATTTGCCGGGACAAAGACAGGGGCAGCGGCTTATGGTAAACAACCTCTCCGCCTGCATATTTAACCAGGGCGCCCTGATACGTTATCAAGGGGAGATTAAGGTTAAGTTCGCGGGCAAACGGAAGCGCGGAAGCATACATGCGCCCCGTGGCCAGAGTAACCTTTACCCCCGCATCTGCCGCTCGGCGGATCGCATTTCTGGCCCGGGACGAGATGGTAAGGTCATTTCTTAACAGGGTATCATCCAGGTCTATTGCAATAAGTTTTATCTCGGACATCACTAACCTCCTGCTGCAAACATTCAATCATTCTATCTTTTTCTCATTTCATCATTTTTCATTCTATCATTTTCTCCTTCTATCTGCCCGTAGGTTCATTCCCTTACCAGGGACGACAGCAGCCAACTGACCAGGGATAGAATTACAGAACCCAGGATAGCCGGCAAGATACCCCTGACCTCAAATCCCCCCACTACGACTGCCGTCAGCTTCAGCATTATCCCGTTGACCACAAACGTAAACAGTCCCAGCGTCAGGAAATTGAGAGGAAGGGTAAACAGCAAGAAAACCGGCCGAATAACGGCGTTTATAATCCCTAAAACCAGGGAGGCAACGAGCGCTGCGCCAAAGCCGCCGATATCTATCCCATCTAAGAGATAGGCCGTAAAAACAAGGGCCGCAGCATTAAAAAACCAGCGAATAAGCAAATTCATATTCATCCCTCCTTAAACCTATATCACTATTGTATTTCCGAAGGGTGAAAAAAGTCCCAAACCCGAAGGGCTGTTTCCCTATTGATTCCCTCAACTCCCGCCAGTTCTTCTGCGGAAGCGTCTATGATTTTTTTAAGGGACAGGCCAAAATGCTTTAATAAGGCAGCCCTTCTTTTGGGACCGATCCCGGGTATCTCTTCCAATACGGAGGCAAGATTCCTTTTGCCCCTAAGCAGCCTGTGATAGGTCACAGCAAAGCGGTGAGCCTCATCCCGGATACGCTGCAGGAGATAAAGGACGCGCGAATCCCGGGGCAGGATCACCGGGTCCGGGCTGTTCTCCAGAAAAATCCATTCGTTTTCTTTGGCCAGGGCTACTGCCGGGACAGAAGCATATCCCAGTCGATGCATGACCTGCCTGGCAGCCGAAAGCTGCCCCTTCCCCCCATCGATTACGACCAAGTCCGGCAGTGCATCAAACTTATCATGGCCTTCCTGCGCTTTAGTAAACCTGCGTTCTATCGCCTCGGCCATACTTGCGAAGTCATCGGGGCCTTCCACCGTTCTGATTTTGAATCGACGGTACTGGGACGGGCTGGCTTTCCCTTCTTCAAAAACGACCATGGAAGCCACTGTTTCAGCTCCCTGGATATGTGAAATATCAAAACATTCGATCCGCCGGATATCCCTGTCCAGCCCCAGGAGCGCAGCCAGTTCAGACAACACTTCCCTGCCAGTCTCCTCGCGCACGGCCTTTGATTTCATTTCGTGCTGAAGGCATTCGACTGCATTTTTGCCCACCATTTCAAGCAGAGCTTGTTTTTCTCCCTTTTTCGGGATTTTCAGAGCAACGCGACCGCCTTTTTTCTCCGCCAGCCACCCTTCCAGCACCGCTTCGTCCTCTACCGGCCCGGGAAGCAGGATTTCAGCAGGTGTATAGTCCATCTGGCTGTAATACTGTTTCAGGAAAGATGCCAGGATTTCCCTGCCTTCAGTCCCTTCTGTCCCATCCAGGATAAAGCGGTCTCTTCCCAGCAGTTTGCCTTCTCTTACGAAGAAAATCTGAACACAGGTAATATTGACACCCCGGGCGTAATTGATTACATCCATATCGGCAAAAGAACCGGTTACTATTTTCTGCCTTTCTATCACTTTCTCAATGGCTAAAAGCTGGTCCCTCAGTTCGGCCGCTTTCTCGAATTCCAATTCTTCCGCAGCCTTATTCATCCTATTTTTTAACGCCTTTATTAAAGCTTCCTGCTTCCCCTCCAGGAATAATATCACTTCATTGATCATTTTCCGGTATTCCTCCCGGCTGATCCGCCCGCAGCAGGGAGCGGCGCAGCGCTCAATGTGCGCGTTAAGACAGGGCCTTTCCTGCCTGGTAAAGGTCGCCTGCTTGCAGGAACGCACCGGAAAAATTTTCTTTAACAGCCTCAGGGTCTCATTGACGTAACCCGTATTCGTATAAGGCCCGAAGTAACGGGCCCCGTCTTTCTTGCGCGAACGGACAATCTCTATGCGCGGGTAATCCTCCTGCACTGTCACCCGGAGGTAGGGATAGTTTTTGTCATCCATCAGGCGGATATTATATTTCGGTTTGTGCTTCTTGATGAGATTGCTCTCCAGGATAAGGGCCTCGATCTCGCTGTCAGTAAGAATATATTCCAGGTCCCGGATGTTTTTTACTAGGGCCCGGGTTTTTGGCGAAGCGGCCTGCTGGGAAAGGAAATATGACCTGACCCTGTTTTTCAAATTTACCGCCTTACCGATATAGATTATTTTACCATTGGCGTCTTTCATTAAATAAACGCCGGCGCTTTCCGGCAGACCTTTGATCTTATCTTCCAGCACGCGCTCATCCACCTCACAGTACCTTTCTCAAAAACTGCCCGGTGTAGCTGGCCGGGTATGCAGTTATCTCTTCAGGCGTCCCTGCGGCTATCACTTCTCCGCCTTTGTCCCCGCCTTCCGGGCCCAGGTCGATACAGTAATCCGCCGTCTTGATAACATCAAGGTTATGCTCGATGACCAGCACGGTATCCCCGGCATCCACCAGGCGGTTAAGAACTCCCAGCAGCTTGTCGATATCGGCAATATGCAGACCTGTGGTGGGTTCATCCAGGATATAGAGGGTCTTGCCGTTGGAACGGCGGCTCAGTTCGGAAGCCAGCTTTACGCGCTGCGCCTCCCCTCCCGATAAGGTGGTAGCGGGCTGTCCCAGCCTGATATAACCCAGGCCCACATCCTGCATGGTTTTCAGTTTGCGGTAGATCTTGGGATGGTTTTGGAAAAAGTCGGCCGCCTCGTCCACGGTCATTTCCAGCACCTGGGCGATAGATTTGCCCTTGTATCTCACTTCTAAGGTTTCCCGGTTATAGCGCTTTCCTTTACAGACCTCGCAGGGTACGTAAACGTCGGGTAAAAAATGCATCTCTATCTTAATGATCCCGTCGCCGCTGCAGGCTTCGCAGCGCCCGCCCTTTACGTTGAAACTGAAACGTCCGGGCTTATAGCCCCTCATCCGGGCTTCAGGCGTCTGGGAATAGACCTCCCGGATACCGTCAAAGACCCCGGTGTAGGTGGCCGGGTTAGACCGGGGCGTCCGGCCGATAGGAGACTGGTCGATATTGATAACCTTGTCCAGGTAATCCAGGCCGCGCACTTCCCGGTGCTCCCCGGGTTTGGAGCGAGCTTTGTGCAGTTCATGGGCCAGGCGTTTATAGAGTATTTCATTTACCAGTGTGCTCTTGCCGGAACCGGAAACTCCTGTTACACAGGTAAAGAGGTTAAGAGGTATTTTTACGGTGATATCCTTAAGGTTGTTCTCTTTACAGCCGCATACCTCGATCCATTTGCCGTTGGGTTTGCGCCGTACCGGCGGAACCGGTATGTTTTTTCGCCCGGCCAGGTAATCGCCGGTAATGGAGCCAGGCGTATTTATAATGTCTTCTATTGTGCCCTGAGCCACAACGGTACCGCCGTGCACCCCGGCCCCCGGACCGATATCGATGATATGGTCGGCAGCATACATGGTATCTACGTCATGTTCTACGACCAGCACGGTGTTGCCCAGGTCGCGTAAGGACTTCAGGGTTGCAATAAGACGGTTGTTATCACGCTGGTGCAGCCCGATGGAAGGTTCATCCAGGATATAGAGGACCCCCACCAGACTGGAGCCGATCTGGGTAGCCAGCCTGATGCGCTGGGCCTCTCCTCCCGACAGGGTGCCCGCCGAACGGTGGAGAGTAAGGTAATCCAGCCCCACGTTTACTAAAAACCCCAATCTTTCCTTGATCTCTTTTAAAATCTGGCGGGCAATGAAGCCCTCCCTCTCTGTAAGCTGCAAGTTATTGAAGAATTCAAGGGCATCGTCAACCGGGTAGCGGGTCACCTCCCAGATGTTCCTGTCATTGACGGTAACCGCCAGGACCTCCGGTTTCAGCCGGGCTCCGCGGCACTGGGGGCATGCGCTGCTGCTCATGAAAGACTCTATATCCTGTCTGGAATAATCAGACTGGGTCTCCTTGTACCGTCTCTCCAGGTTGGGTATAACCCCTTCGAAGGTGGTCTCAAAGACCCGCAGTTCGCCCTGGGCATTGCGGTAGCGAAAACGTATCCTCTGTGCCCCGGTACCGTATAAAATGATCTCCCGGTGCTGGGGAACAAGCTCGTCAAAAGGTGTATTCATGGAAAAACCGTAATGCTGGGAAAGTGATTCCAGCATTCCCATATACCAGGGTGAAAGCCCCCTGCTCCAGGGATCTATTGCTCCCTCCGCCAGGCTCTTACGGGGATTGGGAACGACCAAGGCCGGATCAATCTCCAGTTTGAAGCCCAGCCCGGTGCAGGAAGGACAGGCGCCATAGGGATTATTAAAGGAAAACATCCGCGGAGTCAGCTCCTCGAAGCTGATGCCGCAGTCAGGACAGGCAAATTTTTCACTGAACAGCAGTTCCTCCTGCCCCATCACATCGACGCTGACAAGCCCTTCGGAGAGGGAGAGGGCTGTTTCCAGGGAATCGGCCAGCCTTTTTTCCAGCCCGGGGCGAATGATGATCCTGTCGACCACCACTTCAATGGTGTGTTTTTTATTCTTTTCAAGCTTGATATCTTCAGCCGCTTCCTTTACTTCTCCATCTACCCGCACCCTCACAAACCCGTTTTTGCGGATGTCCTCAAATATCTTCTGGTACTCGCCCTTACGGCCGCGCACCAGGGGCGAAAGCAGCTGCATGCGGGTGCCTTCCGGATACTGCATCAGTTTGTCCACGATCTGTTCGACTGTCTGCTGGGTGATGGGTTTCCCGCAGCGGTAGCAGTGGACCTTGCCGATCCGGGCAAACAGCAGGCGCAGGTAGTCATAGATCTCGGTTACCGTCCCCACGGTGGAGCGCGGGTTGCGGCTGGTGGTCTTCTGGTCTATGGAAATAGCCGGGGATAGGCCCTCAATATAGTCGACATCGGGTTTGTCCATCTGCCCCAGGAACTGCCGGGCGTAAGCGGAAAGCGATTCCACATAGCGCCTCTGTCCTTCGGCATAAATAGTGTCAAAAGCCAGGGAGGACTTGCCCGAGCCGCTCAGCCCCGTAATAACGACAAGCCGGTCCCGCGGTATTTCGACGTCTATATTTTTCAGGTTGTGGGAGCGCGCTCCCCTGACAACTATTTTTTCTTTGCCCATATTATTTTCCTTTCCCGTATTGCTTTCAGGTCACGGCTCTCAGATTTTTCGATTGCGATAGAGTTTACTGACTAATTCTTTTTCGGATCTCGGATCTCGGATAGTCGATATCCGTCGGACAGTCGGACGTCGGATATCGAATAATCGTTGTCAAAGTTGAGCCTTAAGCTCCATAATGATATCGCGAAGTTCGGCCGCACGTTCGAAAGCCAGTTCTCTGGCGGCTGAACGCATCTCTTTCTCCAGCCTGTCCACCATGTTCTTAATCTCTTCTTTGGCCGGTTTACTCTGGCCTGTCCGGTACTCAGCCTTTCCTTCCGCGGCAACAGTGGCCTCAATCACGTCGCGGACCGCCTTTTTGACAGTCTGGGGAGTAATATTATGTTGCCGGTTGAATTCCATCTGAATTTTTCTCCTGCGGTTGGTCTCGTCAATCGCTCTTCTCATAGAATCGGTGATCTTATCTGCATACATGACAACCTGCCCGTTGACATTGCGGGCGGCCCGTCCGATCGTCTGAATCAGCGACCTTTCCGACCGTAAAAACCCTTCTTTATCGGCGTCAAGAATGGCGACCAGCGATACTTCCGGCAAATCCAGCCCCTCCCGCAGGAGATTGATGCCAACCAGTACGTCGAAGACGCCCAGCCGCAGGTCGCGGATAATTTCCATCCGCTCGAGGGTATGGATTTCCGAATGGAGGTAGCGGACCTTGATGCCCATTTCCCGCAGGTAATCAGTCAGGTCTTCGGCCATTTTCTTAGTAAGGGTTGTCACCAGTACGCGTTCCTGCCGGTTTACCCTTAAGCCTATCTCCGCCAGCAGGTCATCTATCTGTCCTTTGACAGGCCGCACAAATATTTCGGGATCGACCAGCCCGGTAGGCCGGATGATCTGTTCCACCACGGCCTGGCTGTTTTTCAGTTCATAGGGGCCGGGTGTTGCCGAGACATACACCACCTGCCCGATCTTCCCGGAAAATTCGTCAAAGCGCAGCGGGCGGTTGTCCAATGCGGAAGGAAGACGGAACCCGTGTTCAATTAATACTGTCTTGCGGGACCTGTCACCTTCATACATCCCGCCGATCTGCGGTACGGAAACATGTGACTCATCTATGATAGTAAGAAAATCGGAAGGAAAAAAGTCCAGCAGGGTGTAGGGTGTCTCTCCCGGCTTCCGCCCTGTCAGGTGACGGGAATAGTTCTCGATACCGGTGCAAAACCCCACTTCCCGCATCATTTCCATGTCATAGCGGGTACGCTGTTCCAAACGCTGCGCCTCCAGGAGCTTACCCCTGCTTCTCAAGTCGTGCAGGCGCTGTTCCAGCTCGGCTTCAATCTCAACCAGCGCCCGTTCCATATTCTCTTTGCCCGTTACATAGTGGCTGGCCGGAAAGATGCTGACATGACGCCTTATCCCGGCAACCTCTCCGGTTAAAGTATTGACTTCAACTATCCGTTCGATTTCATCGCCAAACAGCTCCACCCTGATGGCGCTCTCGCCATAAGAAGCCGGAAAGATTTCAACCACATCACCGCGCACCCTGAAAGTACCCCTGACAAAATTCAGGTCATTGCGGTCATACTGGATGTTGGTAAGGCGTCTTAAGATAGCTTCGCGTTCTATATTCTGCCCCACACGCAGGGAAAGGGTCTGCTCCCGGTACTCCTCGGGGGAACCCAACCCATAGATACAGGAAACACTGGCTACGACAATGACATCCCGCCGTTCAAAGAGGGCGGCGGTAGCGGAGTGACGCAGCTTCTCAATCTCTTCATTGATGGAAGAGTCTTTTTCAATGTAGGTATCAGTATGCGGCACATAAGCCTCCGGCTGGTAGTAATCGTAATAGCTGACGAAATACTCCACGGCATTATCGGGGAAAAACTCCCTGAATTCACCGCACAACTGGGCTGCCAGGGTCTTGTTATGGGCAATCACCAGGGTTGGCCGCTGTACCTGTTCAATCACGTGGGCCATGGTATAAGTTTTCCCTGTTCCTGTAGCGCCCAGGAGAGTCAGCTTTTGAGATCCTTTGCGCAGCTGCCTGACCAGGGAATCGATGGCCTGGGGCTGGTCGCCCTGCGGCCTGTATTCCGATACCAGCCTGAATTTGTTTTCCATATATCATCACCACAATACTTTTCTTCATTTACAGTATCATTATATTATATCACAAGTGTCAGTGTACAAGGGCGGATTACGCTTATATGATTTGTTTATTATTAAATATTATCGCCTTTGCAGAACAAATGTTCTGTGTCTAAGTTTATCCTATTGGGGCATGTTTTTCAATCCTTTCTTAGGTTAATTCATCCCCATTTATGGAGGATGAAGGCTTCAAAAAACGAAACACCGACCTCAATAAAGATCGGTGTACGCGCTGTATATGCTGCTTCGCTATTATCAGCTGCTTTTAAAAATCCTGCCAACAATCCTGTCCCACCATCTGCGCAAAATACTTGTTGAGCCGGACATCTCAAGATACACGGTCTCATAACGGCTTGGCGCGGGAATGAACCCCAGCTTTTCTCCCGGCTCCATCTTAAGTGTTGCACTCTCCCATTGTTTTCTTGTGCCGGTCAGGTATTCAATTTCCACTCTTCCCCTGTTCTCCAGCAAAGCATCCTTTATCTGGTACTCGTTATCAACAGGGATCCCGTTGATAGCGAGCAGGATATCGCCGCTCCTGATTCCGGCTTTCTTGAGGGGGGACTGCCGCAGGACATGAAGCACCATTACTCCTCTTTCAGGCGGCACAAAAAGAGGTTCGCCCCGCATTTCGCGGCGCTGACCGATATGTATGAGCAATTCATGGCCGAGAGGACCGAACAGGGCCGCAATGACGGCAAGGGCAGGCTGATAACTCGCGCCTACTGCCAGCATCAACAATACCAAGCTGTAACCGGCCAATTCCAGGGCTGCCCGGCGCGTCTTGGCCTCAGGCCTGGCGGTAATGGCAATATCGCCGTAGCCCAGGGCGGCAACCACCGGCATCATCATATAAACCGGTTCACCTGTGCCCTGGAGCAGCTCTGTCTTGATAAGCGGCCACCAATCAGGCATCGCGACGGCGTCACGAATAACTTCCTGATTAGGTATTATCCAGGCTAATAGAGCCACGATAGGTAACGGCCAGAACTTTTGAAGGTTGAAGCCCCCCACAACACGTCCTTCCCGCATCCTTACGTAGACCGGTATAGGAGCGAGGTGACCGCTGAATAGAATCAAAAGGGACTCTATCATGTGCAGTATCGCAACCAGTCCCATAATTTGAGCCACACTTACCGCCGGGAAACCGAAGATTATTTTGGAGAGCGAAAGCACGCCCCCGGCATAGGCAAAACACAAAAACCTCTGGCGTATTAGCATCAGGGCAACCGCTGTAATCCACAGGTAAGAAATCCCCAGTTCGAGTACGGATATGCCAACAGTGATCAGGAGGATACTGCCTAAAAAACCTCCGGCCATACCAAACAGGGTCGCCAGTATCACGGGCGGCCAGATTGATTCTTCCGGCAAATCAAAAATCTGCTGTGAAGTCCTGGCCATTCTCTTATACTGCATTGCAACCAGAAGAACTATCACCCAGAATATCCAGTCCGTGACGAGTGATAAGAAGCTTTTCATCATCATCGGCAGCAGGGCTTTAAACGGGAACATTAACTCCCCCCTATTGAAGCATTTGTTTAAGGTATTCAACAGCCTTCTTCAGTTGTACGTCTTCCTCGGTCAGCATCATATCCTGAACGATTATATCCGGTTCTATCCCTTTCTCATGGATATCAGTTTTGCTGGGGGTAAGGTACTTGGATGTTGTGAGCTTCAAGCCTTCTCCGCGACCGAAAGGAAAGATACCCTGGACAATCCCCTTGCCAAAAGTTTTTTCTCCGATCAAGACCCCCACTCCGGTGTCCTTAATCGCGCCGGAAAGCACCTCGGATGCGCTCGCGCTGCCGCCGTTGATCAAGACTGCCAGGGGAAGTTTGAGGTTGTTTCCCCGCGCGGAAGCATAGGTCCTTGTATCTCCGTACCTGTTGACAATATAGACAACAGGTCCTTCCGGCACAAAATATTCAGCAATGTTGACAGCTGCGTCCAGGTCGCCGCCGGGATTTTCACGCAAGTCCAGGACAAGGGCCTTGATCTTTTTTTCAAGCAAATTCTTCAAGTGTTGACCCACAGCGTCATCACTGTTGCTTGCAAAGACTTTCAGCCGTAAATAACCGATGCCGTTACCCAAAACCTTGCTCTCCACGGTAGGTATATCTATATTTTCCCTGGTCAGGGCAAATTCAAGCAGCTTGGCAACACCTTCCCGCATCACACTTATCTTAACCTTGGTGCCGGGTTTGCCCCTCATCCTGGCAATAGCGTCATCGTACCCCAGTTCATTGGTAAAAGTATCGTCTATTTTAATGATTATATCGCCCCTCTTAATTCCG
>Ga0228535_1000479_pt1 | contig 108477 bp, 103 predicted proteins | sample SJ1metagenome_FD_168457 | JGI IMG/M metagenome (GOLD analysis project Ga0228535, IMG submission 168457) | Enriched culture of PCE-dechlorinating microbial communities from Ithaca, New York, USA - SJ1 | ecosystem: Engineered > Modeled > Simulated communities (microbial... > Unclassified... | reverse complement strand
ATATCTCGAAATTATTGACTCGGTCAAATCTTCCGATTCGACCCGCACATTCATTTTTGGTTTTGTTCAGTTTTCAAGGTTCTTGCTCGCCGTTATCAGCGACTTGACTATAATATCACTTTGCGTTTACCATGTCAACACTTTTCTTGGAAAACTTTTTGGAAGTTTTCTGTTTGATACCCGCTCCTCAAGTGGAGCTCTTATATAGTACCACTTGGTCCTAGGTAATGCAAACTGCCATTTCCCGATATTCATGCTTGTATTGCTTTTAAAGCAAGTTTTTATCACTTATAATCGCAAATTCGCTTTTATACTCTGCTTTTCTAGGCACTTTTCGCCCAATCCGTATTATTACAATAAACCGCTAATATTCGTTCCCACTATGCCGAACGAATATTAGATAAAATGAAAAACAGCACCGATTTCTCGGTGCTGTTTGTAAAATTGTTTTAAAATTAGCTGTAATTTTTCTTACAGTTTATGCCGCATATGTGGGAATAAAAGAACATCCCTTATAGATGAGCTATCGGTCAAAAGCATGACAAGTCTGTCTATGCCTATACCAAGACCACCTGTAGGTGGCAAACCATATTCCAAAGCATTGAGGAAGTCTTCGTCCATCATGTTAGCTTCTTCATCACCGTTATTTCTCTCTTCAACCTGTTTCAGGAAACGTTCACGTTGGTCAAGAGGATCATTCAACTCGCTGAACCCATTGCACATTTCACGTCCATAGATATAGGCTTCAAAACGGTCAGTGATCTCAGGATCAGCAGCACTGCTCTTTGCCAAAGGGGAAATTTCCTTTGGATGGCCAGTGATAAAGGTAGGCTGAATCAACTTGTCTTCAACGTGTTCATCGAAGCAAGCATTAATTATTTTGCCTACACCAAAGGATGGCTCAATTGGTACATTGATGCGTGCTGCCATCTTGCGAGCCTCTTCAACATCTGTAACACCGGTGAAATCCTCACCCGTGTACTTGGCAACAGCTTCAATCATTGACATTCTTTTCCACGGTGATGCCAAATCAATTTCCTGACCGGCATAGGTAATCTGTTTGGTCCCAAGCACTTTCATTGCAGTTTCCGAAATGATAGTCTCAGTTAAGTCCATCAAATCATTGTAGTCTGCATAAGCCTGATAAACCTCAACCATGGTGAATTCCGGATTGTGTTTGATATCAATTCCTTCATTACGGAAAACACGGCCTAATTCATAGACGCGTTCAAACCCACCGACAATCAATCTTTTCAGATACAATTCCGGGGCAACACGCATATAAAGTTCCATGTCAAGCGCATTGTGGTAAGTTATGAAAGGACGAGCTGTAGCACCGCCGGCTATAGCGTGCATAATTGGCGTTTCTACTTCCAGGAAATCCTTGTTGTCCAGAATCTCGCGAATACTCTTGATAATTTTGCTGCGCTGCAGGAAAGTCTTACGTACATCCGGATTAACAATCAAATCAACATAACGCTGACGATAACGAGTCTCAATATCCTTAAGGCCGTGCCACTTCTCAGGCAATGGACGTAAAGCTTTTGAAAGTATTTCCAAGGAAACTGCTTTGATGGAAAGCTCACCCATGTGTGTGCGGAAAACTGACCCGCTGACGCCAATGATATCGCCAATATCCATTAACTTGATTATGCCATAATTGTCCTCGCCCAAAGCATCCTTACGTACATACAACTGAATACGGCCGGTTTTATCAAGCAAGTCCAAAAAAGCTGTCTTGCCATGACCACGTATTGCCATTACTCTGCCAGCCAGACGTACAACTGTTTCTTTTTCAGAAAGCTCTTCAAAATCATCCGCAATATCCTGGGCATGATGCGTCCAGTTAAATTTACGACCGAACGGTTCGAGACCAAGTTCAGCCAATTGGTTCATCTTATTTATGCGGAACTGCATTTGTTCATTAATTTCGGTTTCAGTCAAAGGTTCTTGTTCAACTGCCTCCGGGGTGTTTTTTTCTTCTGACATCCTTTTCACTCCTAAGCATTATTACAATTTAATCTAAAAAACCTATTCGATAGCAACGATTCTGTATAAGAGACCACCGGCAGGAGTAGGAACATTAACCTCCGCTCCAACTTTCTGGCCTAAAATAGCTGCACCAACGGGTGACTCATTGGAAATACGGTTCTCAGTAGGATCAGCTTCAGTAGTACCTACAACAACATAGGTTTCCTTTTCATTGAACTCCATGTCTTCAACAACTACCTTAGAGCCCAAAGTTACAACTTCCTTGCTGATAGCGGCATCATCGATAATTTTCGCGGTACGGATCATTTTTTCCAGCTCAATTATTCTGCCCTCAACAAAAGCTTGCTCATTTTTCGCATCATCATATTCAGAATTCTCACTTATATCGCCATAAGAAATAGCTACTTTAATTCGTTCAGCAACTTCCTGGCGTTTAACAGAGCGCAGGTTTTCCAGTTCGTCCTCTAACTTTTTCAATCCGGCAACCGTAAGAATCGTTACTTTATCTGCCATATTCTATGCCCCTTTTTTATAAAAAATTTCAGTATATTCACTGCCCTCAATTATAATTTTTCGGGCAAACATTGTCAACCTTTAGACGTTAGGCGCACTAAGTCCTATATTAGCGAATTGCTGGATTGACTCAATTTCTTCATCGGTAACAGGTTTTTCAAAATTTCGGAAACCTGCTAGTCGGAAATCATGTTTTTTCGCCAATTCGGCAATTGTGTCTATTTGTTTTATAGATAAATCTCTGCCCAAAGTGAAATTCTCATAACGTCCTTCTAAGGCCAGAATCATCGTTTCTGCCATGCAGGCATAAGACATTTGAGGAGGGAAACCAAAGTTAAAACCAAAATCAACTTCCCCCGGTACACGGATAACGCCGCCCTCAATAACCAAAACATCCTTCCGCGCTACGGATACTTCACGCGAAACATTGCGCGGCCGGGCGACATCACAAACAACGGCGCCTACTTTAAGATCTTTTGGTTCAATCAGACAATCAACGGCACTGGTTACAGTAATGACAACATCAGCATCTCTCAAGCTCTTCTTGACATCATCAGAGGTTGTCAACTGTCCTTTAACATATGGCCTCATTTCCTCTGCCAAAGCTTCCAGTCTTTCCTGATGACGTGCCACCAAAGTAATATCATGAGCTTCTCTTGCCAGAATCCTTGTACAGGCAGCACCAATAGACCCGGTTGCGCCAATAATTGCCACATGCGCCGTTGCTAAATCTTTGCCCATCAGGCGTACAGCTTCACGCGTTCCCTGCAGCGCTGTTGCAACTGTATAACTATTGCCGCTGGTCACGGCAATATCAACGTTTTTGGCAATCGTAATACCCGCATCACCGACTATAGAAGTAAAAGCGCCAAGCCCTACAATCTTTGCGCCTAAGTCCTGCGCTAACCGGCAAGCCTCAATAATTTTACCTGTTACATATTCTTCCGGTAAAGTAACCATCTGCCTGGCTGTAAGCGGGCAGGCAATGAACCAGCCTTCTGCCTCTGCATAAGGTGACCGAACTCCTGTAATATGCGAAATCTTAAAAGACTTAACATGCTTCATCGCACCTTCAATCCAGGAATCCGGCAGGTAGCGCATTATTGGGAATTTGCGCGCAAAATCATCAACCACCAGCGGATGAAGAATAAATGCGAATTTTTCCATTAAACTGACCCCTTTACACTAAAATATTCTATTCCAGGCTGGATATTATGTTTCTCCAACAATTTTTCATACTCTTCGGCATCTAATGAACAGCTTCTGCCGGCAAGCGCAACCAAAGCTGCTTCCAAAACATTCGTGCCAAAGCTGCGGCCATTAAAATTTGGTGTTGTCGTGATCAGACAATGTACACCAGCCTTTTTGAGCAATTCTCTGTCCTCTTTTGTTACGGTATTGGTAATTATTGTTTTTCCAGTCATTTGTTCGGGCATAAACTTGCGAATAAAGTGAAAATCGCCCGCAATTATAGCATTGTCGTGAAAATATTCCGGATAACGTTCTAACCTCTTAGTTTGTTCTTTGCCAACAGGGTAGAACCAGCTTACAGGCATTTTAGTTATTACAGGTGCTACGATGCTTGCTATCCAAGCCAAAACTTTCAGCGATCTGATCGGCAAATTAATACCCAAGCCAAAAATAAGATCGCCAAAAGTAACCTGAGCTCCAGCTTCAGTCAAAGCTTCAGCCATGCCAAAACGGTCAACACCGCAGACTAGCAAAACCTTTTTACCGTAAAAATTTATTATACCATTTTTCTCCAAATTAGCAATTACGATGCGTTCAAGTGAATTTTTTAATCCACTGCCATCAAGTACCGGAGACTTTTTGACGTTTTCTATAAGTTTTGCCGATTCGCGAAAAGTATAGCGTTTGCCGCCGGCAAAGATGTAAAGATCTGTTCCTCCCAAGCCTATGGCATCAACTTTGCCATCATAAGCTGCAAATAACTTCCTGGCCTTTTCCTTGTCGCCATCAGTCCCACGTCTCTCAATACGGATGACTTCACCATCAAAATTTTCTTCCGTAACAGCGTCCCGTGAACTCGAACCCAAACTAATGCTTATCACACTTTTCAAATTCATGGCACCTTCTTAATTTTTTGCATAATGTCTCTGATTAACTGCGGCTCGAGGTATTTGTCCTCTTCGATAGGTGACTCTCCCATCGTGATACCTATAACATGTTTGTCAATAATGGCTTCAGCCAGATTAATTCTCATATTGGAAGCCGCGACTATAACTATATCACTTTCCCTCAATTTGGCAATAATGGTCATTACTTCATTAAATAGCTGTACACCGTTTTTGTCGCGCAAGAAAGCCCAGCGCTCCTTGTCATTGAAAACAACGGAAAATTCTATGCCTTCCTGTGCCGCCAGTGTCAGAATTTCATCCTTATTACTGATAGGGAAAGCCACCAAAGCAACTCGGCCGCCCTTACGTATTTCGCCCAAACTTTCCACACGGGAAACAAATGCTCTATCCGTAGCATAGGCCTTGGCAACCTCCTGCTGTGAAAAGCCTTGCATTCTAAGGTCCAGCATCGCATCTATCTGTTTATGAATTTTGTTTCTGTTAATCAGCTTGTCACCGATACGTATAGGTTCCATGTCCCGCCTTCTCTATCCACAAAATAAAGTGTGCACATTCTGTGCACACTTTATTTTAGCATAAGTATTATGTATTCTCAATATCAATTTTACCCAATACTACCTTCCAAAAAGTCATGCGCATCTATTTTTGCAGCATATTCCTTCAGCATAGCTTTACAATCCTCTTCGGACTCTATCTGGTTGAACTTAGCACGATATTCGGCAGCATGCGGCAAACCCTTAATATAAGAATTAATGTGCCTGCGCATTTCTTTAACAGCGACTATTTCGCCTTTAAAAGCAATCAACATTTCCAAATGCCTGATTACCATAGCAAAACGTTCCGGCAAACGGACAGGCTCAGGTAATTCTCTGCCAAGCAACATCGCACGTAATTCGGCAAAAATCCAAGGATTGCCATCTGCGCCGCGTCCGACCATCAGACCGTCGCAACCCGTTTCTGCCAACATACGTGCTCCGTCATCTGCATTTTTAATATCGCCATTTCCAAACACTGGTATCTTGACTGCCTGTTTTACGTCACGAATCACTGACCAGTCAGCTTTGCCAGTATAAAATTGCTCTCGCGTTCTGGCATGTACTGCTACTGCAGCAACTCCTGCCTTCTCCGCCTTCTTTGCTATTTCTACGGCGTTAATGCTCTTATCGCTCCAGCCGGAACGGAACTTTACCGTAACCGGTATCTTGACAGCATCCGCCATACGTGCAAGAATTTCGTAGGCTAATTCAGGATTTTTCATCAAAGCAGAACCATCGCCATTATTAACAACTTTAGGCACAGGACAGCCCATATTGAAATCAATCATATCAGCGCCAGCTTTTTCCACAATTTCCGCGGCTCTTGCCAATTCATGCGGTTCTGAACCAAATAGTTGAATTGCCGTTGGTCTCTCGGCTTCGTCAATTTGCAGCATCTCAAAAGTTTTGCAGTTGTTATATAAAAGTCCTTTGGCGCTTACCATTTCTGAAACAGTAAAACCACAGCCCTGTTCACGACAAAGGACACGAAATGGCAAGTCTGTGATACCAGCCATAGGAGCCAACGCCAAAGGAACTTCCAATTCGACATTACCGAGTTTCATTTTTCACCTCAAACACAGAATAAGACCCGCTGCAGCGGGTCTTATTTTATTTAGAATTACGTTCATGTAATATTCTTAAACCATCCAAGGTCAGGAAAGGTTCAACAACATTAATCAACTTGGACTCAGCTGCTATTGTATTAGCAAAACCACCTGTCGCAATGACAAACGCCTTGCCGCCAAGTTCGCTTATCATCCTGCTGACGATACCATCCATCTGGCCAACAAACCCATAAATGACACCTGCCTGCATTGCTTTGACCGTGTTCCGGCAAATCACAGTCCCTGGTGTAATAAGTTCAATTCTCGGAAGCTTAGCGGCTTTCTGGAAAAGTGCCTCAGTAGAAATTCCAATACCGGGGGCAATTGCTCCGCCTAAATATTCTCCTGTAGGCAATAATGCGCAGAACGTTGTTGCTGTACCGAAATCAACAATGATCAGAGGGCCTTTATCCTTGTATTTTTCAAACGCGGCTACCGCATTAACTATGCGATCAGCCCCAACTTCCTTAGGATTTTCATATCTGAGCTGCAAACCACTTTTGAGGCCCGGTCCTACAATCATCGGTTCCTTTTCAAAATATCGTTCACACATACGGCTTAATGGCACGAGCAGTGGCGGCACAACGCTGGAAATGATTATATCCGTAACCTCGTTCATGCTGACATGGCTGTAACCAAACATGCTGCTGAGCAGAATGCCATACTCATCAGCCGTTTTTGATCTATCGGTGGAAAACCGCCAGTGAACCAAGAGTTCGCTATCCTGATAAACACCAGCTACAATGTTGGAATTTCCCACGTCAATTACTAATAACATTTTGTTTCCTCCCCACAGGTGGTAAATTAAATAACTATTTTCGTTCCATCACAAAAAGCCCAGCGTCAATTAATGCCTTCCGCACCTTTACTCCGACATAAGCTGCGATGGCTGTTTTAATTATATCAAAAGGAAGAAAAGGTGCAATAGCAATGAGAACTGATTTTTCCCAAGTCATCGGTTTATGCAGAAAATACTCGAAACTAAGTCTAAAACCAATCAAGCCCATAAGATAAGCAACAAGGAGTGCGGTTAACAAATACAAGAAGGTTTTTATATAACCAGCCTGCAGGTTTTTTTCTGTAAGAAGTCCGGCTAACCAGGAGCAAACAATAAACCCGAAGATAAACCCGCCAGTAGGACCAATCAGCATGACAGCTCCTGCCTGGCCCTGATTAAAGACCGGCAAACCCAAAACACCTAAAACAACCCAGACAATAATACTGATTGGTCCCCATTTATGACCTAATAAAACACCGCTCAACAAAACAACCAGGGGTTGTAATGTATGGGGCACTGGCCCAATAGGAACAACAATATAAGAACTTATGATCATAAAAGCAGCAAAAATAGCTGCCAACATCATATTACGCAACTGCATTTTTAGTATTTTCCCCCTTCAGTCTGTGCTGGTCTTATAGAAACGTCGCCAGCGATTACTTTGACTTTTTCGCGGCCTCTTTCTACAATCAGCAAACCATCTTCATCAATATCCAAAGCTTTGCCTATATAGGTTTCATTCGGTGCAATAACTCTCACTTCTTTGCCGAGAGTTATTGACCACCAGCGCCATTCATCAAGGACTGGTCCAAAGCCTTCAGTAATCGCCAATTCATAAAATTCTTCCATATTTTTCAAAATCAAAGCCAAAAGCTCAGCTCTGTTGATTTTTTTCGCAGTAACATCAGCCAGAGAGGCAACTATATCTTTGAGGTCCTCGGGCAAACTTTCCTTTGGGACATTAATATTGATGCCGGTACCTATGACAATGTAGTTAATATGACCAAATTCGGCATTCATCTCTGTCAGAATGCCAACCATTTTTTTACCATCAATCAAAATATCATTTGGCCATTTAATGCCGGCTTTTACACCTGCATACTCATTGATGGCTCTCACTACCGCTACAGCCGCCAGCAGTGTACATTTAGAAGCTTCTGATGGCATAAAAGGCGGCTTTAATACTACGGAAAACCAAATGCCACGGGCATAAGGAGAAAACCAGCCGCGAGCAAGGCGGCCCTTGCCGCCAACCTGTTCTTCAGCTATGCAGACCAGCCCATCTTTACAGCCAGCATTAGCAAGCTTTTTCGCGACTTCGTTAGTAGACGTAACAGCCTCGTCATAATTAATGCTATGACCTAGCCACTTTGTCTCCAGCCGTGTAACAACTTCTTCCGGCCGTAAACTGTCGGGAGCGCTTTGCAATATGTAACCCTTTTTGGGAACAGAATCAATAATATAGCCGTTATTCTTCAAAACCTGTATGTGCTTCCAGATCGCTGTCCTTGATACCTCCAGCAAAGCAGATAATTCTTCGCCGGACACTGGTTCTGGGGCGCGTTTTCGTAAAATTTCCAATATACGCTGACGCATTTTATCACACTCCACTTTTATGTTACCCTTAGAATAGCAACAGGTTAACCTGTTGTCAAGCTATAAAAAAGAGATCCCCTTTGCAAAGAGGGAATCTCTTTTATTTAAAATATTATTCTTTTGTATTTGCTGAATGAGCCAAATCCGTACCCGCCTTATCGTTTGCTGGCTGCAAAACATCTTTGGCAGTTTTTACTTCTTCTCCTTTTTCACCTTCAACCGTTGGTTCAGGCTCAATTGGAACAGGTTCGTCTTTCGGCTCTACAGGTTTTTCTTGTTTTGGCAGTATTTTGCCATGTTCCATCAATTGCTGTACTTCATAGCCCTCCAAAGTTTCGCGTTCAATCAAAGCTTCGGCTATCAGATGCAGCTTATCAATGTTATCCTGTAAAAGCTTAACCGTTCCCTGGTAAGCCTCATCAATAAATTGACGAATCTCACTATCAATCTGAGCGGCAACCTCTTCACTGTAATCCTTGTCTCTGCCGATATCCCTGCCAAGGAAAACCTGATCCTGCCGATGACCAAAGGTTACTGCGCCGAGCTTCTCGCTCATACCATACTCACAAATCATCTGACGAGCGAGGCTGGTAGCACGCTGCAAGTCATTGCTGGCACCGCTGGAAATTTCGTTAAGCACTAAAGCTTCAGCGACACGACCGCCAAGAAGCAGCTTAAGTTCATCTAAAAGTTCACTGCGTGTTGCATAATAACGGTCCTCTTTCGGCAGGCTCAAGGTATAACCGCCTGCACGTCCGCGCGGAATAATCGTAACTTTGTGTACCGGATCAGTATGGTCAAGCAGCATGCCGACCAAAGTATGACCGCCTTCGTGATAGGCTGTGAGTTTCTTTTCATTATCACTGATCACGCGGCTCTTGCGCTCTGGTCCCATCATAACGCGTTCTGCAGCCTCTTCCATTTCAGACATGGTAATTTTTTTCTTATTGCGCCTTGCCGAAAGCAAAGCCGCTTCATTTACAAGGTTGCTCAAATCAGCGCCGGTAAAACCGGGGGTACGTCTAGCTACAACATCAAGATTTACATCTTCGCCGATAGGTTTGCCCTTGACATGTACTTTCAATATTTCCTGGCGCCCCTTGATATCAGGACGGTCTACAACAATCTGACGGTCGAAACGACCTGGACGTAACAAAGCCGGATCAAGAATGTCAGGACGATTGGTTGCCGCTATCATAATAATACCCTCGTTAGCCCCAAAACCATCCATTTCAACAAGTAACTGGTTCAATGTTTGTTCACGCTCATCATGACCACCACCAAGACCGGCACCTCTTTGTCGGCCGACAGCATCAATTTCATCAATGAAAATAATACAAGGGGCATTCTTTTTCGCTTGTTCAAATAAGTCACGTACACGTGAAGCGCCGACACCAACGAACATTTCCACAAAATCAGAACCACTGATACTAAAGAATGGCACACCTGCCTCGCCTGCAACAGCTTTAGCCAATAAAGTCTTACCTGTACCAGGAGGTCCGAATAATAAAACTCCCTTTGGTATCCTTGCGCCTAACTCGTTGAATTTTTTCGGCTGTTTTAGGAATTCCACTACCTCTTCCAGCTCTTGCTTGGCCTCGTCGGCACCAGCTACATCCTTAAAGGTAATTTTAATTTTTTCGTCCCCATACATCTTAGCCCTGCTTTTGCCGAAAGACATTACGCGTCCCCCGCCGCCCTGGCTTTGTTGCATAAGTAAGAACCAGATACCGACAATCAAAAGCATTGGTAAAATTGAGGAAATAATATTCATCCACCATGGTGGCTGTGGCGGCAATTCTGCCTTGATTTCGACATCATGGCTCCGTAGTGTATGGATTAATTCCGGGTCTTCAGGAGCAATTGTAGTAAAATCAGCACCGGATTTTAATTTACCAGTAATGACATTTTCCACTATAGTTACACGCTTAACTTCATCCTGCTGTACCTGCTTCATGAAGTTGCTATAGGAAATATCAGTTTTACTGACAGTATTCGTAGAATAATATTCAATAAGCCAGATGGCAACTATGATAATCAGCAAATAAAAGCTGACATTTCTAAAAAATTTGCCCACAAAAATGCCCTCCTTCCTAACTTTTATATACTATCACATTGTATAATGATACACTAATCTGATTTTGAGGACAAGTGCATTATTTTTTAGCAAAGACAGACGGTTTCAAAATGCCTATGACTGGCAAATTACGATAATCACCCGCAAAATCAAGGCCGTAGCCAACCACAAATTCATCAGGAATCTCGAATCCTACATAATCGGCGTTCATTGCATTTACTCTTCTGGATCCTTTATCCAACAAAACAGCTGTTTTTACTGATAAAGGATTCCTTGTCAAAAGCAAATTGGAAATTTTTTCCAATGTCAAACCAGTATCAATAATATCATCAACCAGAAGAACATGCTTGCCGGCAATATTTTCGTCCAGATCCTTAGTGATATTTATGCTGCCGGTACTGATGGTGCTGTTACCATAGGATGAAGATATCATAAAGTCCAGTCTGACCGGTAAATCTATGTGCTTGGTCAACTCGGCAGTAAAATAAACCGCTCCTTTTAACAATGAAACAACCACTAATCCCTGACCTGCATAATCTTTGGTGATTTGTTCACCCAATTCTTTAATTCTATTTCTTATTTCGTCTTCATCAAATAATACTTGCTTTATATCTTTATGCATATTATTGTCCTCCTTCTGTAAGCGCAAACAACAGCCATTCTTGAAAATGCGTATCCGCCTTCCAACCTGCTGCCTGCTCATTTAATAACCATAGCACATCACTGCCGGAGCACACCAGCAGCAATCTATCACGTTCAGGCTGTGGCAGTTTTTTATCTATCAGATATTCCTTAAGCTTTTTGGCATAACCGTTTTTTGTTCTGAAACGATCGCCATTTTTTCTATTCCGTACCTCTATTATACCAGCAACAAGGCTTCTCGGATATACTGCTTGATTCCTGGCGGGAACCGGTTCATCACCGATTATGACATCAACAGTTAGAATTTGTCCATTCGGCAATTGCACATGGCCCGGCACAGGCAGAACAGTAGAAAAACTTTCATTGGCTTTTGCCTTACCCAACCGGGAGATCGTTAAGAAACCATAGGCATATTCTGCTTTTACCCCCGGCAAATTCAGGGTCGAACCGCTGCGTCCTTTTTTTATCAGTTGCAGCAAGGCTTCTACATGTTTTCTTTCCAGTTGCCCGTCTTTTTCTTTTGCATAATTCTGAAATGCGAGCATCAGAATTCTCGTTGACAAGGCGGGTGCTAATTCACTGAACCCTTTCAAGCAAATCATGTAGGAATCATTTTTTATCCGGCTGTTTTTTTGCAAATAATCATTAGCAAGCTCTTCCAGAAATTCCTGGTCCTGAGCAGCTAGATAGGCCGTTGTCGCTAGTACCCGCTTTATTTGCGGATTATATTTCTCCAGCATCGGCAACAGCTCTTTGCGAATACTGTTTCTTCTATAATCTGTGCATTCATTGCTGCTGTCAGTACACCAAACAATCCCTTGCTGCCTGCAGTAATCTTCCATATCCTTCCTTGCTGCATCCAGAAAAGGTCTTACAATCAGGCCGTTTCTTGTCTGCATTCCACGCAGCCCGCGAGTGCCCGCGCCGCGTAACAAGTTCATCAGGACAGTCTCTGCCTGATCATCCTGGTGATGTCCCGTAACAATAGCAACTGCATTAAGTTTTTGGCAGTTTTCTCTTAAAACCTGATATCTTAGCTTGCGAGCAGCTTCCTCGACAGATATTTTTTCCTGCTCAGCCAGAGAATTTACGTCAACATCAGCCCTTATAAAGGGCAAATTCCTTTCCTGACAAAAATTTTCGACAAAGAGAGCATCCCTTTCGGCTTCTTCACCTCGCAAATGATGCTGGACATGGCAGACGAAAACTTGCCATCCTTCTTCCTGCCCAACTTGCTGCAGGACAGAAGTCATTGCCAAAGAATCAGCACCGCCGGAGCAGGCAGCTAAAAGCACTGCTCCTTTCGGGAACAGTTTTTGTTTTTTTAAAAGCCGTTCCAGCCTCAGGCTAATTGGTTCTCCAGCCATAGTGCCTCCTAAAAACAAAACGGACACTCCAAAAGAAGTGCCCGATGTATCAAAATTTAATCGTTTTTGCGGCTAGCACCGCGACCACCGCGTTTTGATTCCGTATTTCGTTTCAAATCCAGCAATCTATCGTCACTATCTTTAAGGAAACGTGATAACTTATCTTCAAAAGTAAGAGTCGGCACCACCTTTGGTGTCATAGGGCGACGTTCTATAGGTCTTTTAGGAGCTGGCGGCGGCATCAGTTGCTTAATGGATAAGCCTATTTTGCCTTTCTCATCTATTGACAAGACTTTAACCGTAACTTTGTCCTTTTCCTTCAAAAAGTCATGAACGTCTTTAACATAAACATTGGATACCTCAGAAATGTGAATAAGGCCTACTTTTCCTTCCGGCAACTGCACAAAAGCGCCAAAATTCGTAATTCCGGAAACTTCGCCTTCCACAATCGCGCCTACTTCAAGAGCCATAAAGATCAATGATCCCCCTTATAATTTTTGTTCTTGCGACTAATTATAACCTTCGAAGCAAATGGGTGTCAACCGAAAAAACAATTTACTATTTTCCCTTCTTCGATGGTGTGCCCTTTTCTTCGATAATAAATAAAGGAACTTCATCCTTGCCGACCATATTGTGCTCTTCGCGAGCTAATTTTTCAATATATTTCAGGTCGTCCAGCCTCTGCCGTTCGGCTTCTAGCTTTTCCTGTTCTTCCTTCAATGATTCTATTCTTTTCTGCGTCTTTTCCAATTCTTTATTAACCTGGTAAATATTATATTCTTTATGGGCCAACGCCAGCAGAAAACATACGGCTATAAATAGCAGCAAAAGCTTAAAGCCATTAATACGTCGTCTCTCTCTTGCCATCACTCTGCCTCACATTCCGCACACTTAATAAGTATAGTATATCATTTCCGCACCATTGTGCATATATAAAAAAACAACCTGTTGGTTAACCAACAGGTTGCACAGTATCCAAGAATACAATCAACAATTATTTTTTCTTGTTAACTACGTCTTTGAATGCTTTACCAGCTTTGAACGCAGGTACAGTAGCTTTAGCGATTTTAATAGCTTCGCCTGTACGTGGGTTTTTGCCAGTGCGCGCAGCGCGAACGCGAGGTTCGAAAGTACCAAAACCAATTAATTGTACTTTTTGTTTCTTTGCGACAGCAGTTTTAATAGTTTCGAGCAAAGCACCTACTGCCTTTTCAGAATCTTTTTTGGTCATACCGGTCTTTTCTGCGACAGCTGCAATCAATTCACTCTTGTTCACAATAAAATCCTCCTTGATTTTTTATTTGTACGGTGCCTAAGCTAAGTACATTACTAACTTATGCCTATAATTCGTTATTCTTTGCGTTATTCCTGCTTGTGAACAAGGTTTTTTGATGTTTTTTTTAATTTTTTTCAATTTTTTTAGCGTCCTGCCACAATTTTTCGAGTTCGGCCAGTGAAAAGTCCGCCCAGTTCCTGCCTGAAGCAAGCACTGCCTGTTCAATAAAATTGAATCTGCTCGCAAATCTGTTATTCGCTCTGTTGAGAGCTGTTTCCGGCTCTATGCCTAGGTGTCTGGCATAATTGGCTATCGCCAGCAGGACGTCTCCCAGCTCCCATTCAATACTATCCTGGTCACGTTCAGCTACCGCTTCTGCTAATTCCTGAAGTTCTTCCTGTATTTTTTTCAAAACATCCTCGGCATTCGGCCAGTCAAATCCTACTTTTGCAGCCTTAGACTGCAATTTGTAAGATCTCATCAACGTTGGCAGTCCAGGCGAGACACCATCTAAAATTAATGTCCGTTCCTTTTTTTCCTCGGCTTTGATTTTTTCCCAGTTATGAATTACTTCTTCTGAACTGCCCACTTCAATAGTACCGAAGACGTGAGGGTGCCTATTGATTAACTTTTCTACGATGTCATCGATGACATCCTGCATGGTAAAACCGCCTTCTTCTTCGGCAAGGCGTGCATGAAAAACTACCTGCAGCAAGACATCACCCAGTTCTTCCCTCATTCCTGCAAGGTCTTTGTTGTCAATAGCCTCCAAAAGTTCATAGGTTTCTTCAATCAGGCCTTTGCGAATGCTCTCATGCGTTTGCTCTCTGTCCCAGACACAGCCGCCTGGTTCGCGCAAGGTCTTGACAACTTCAATCAAAGGTGTCATATCCATTTTTCCTGTTTTTAAAGCAGGTACATAAACTGTTGTCAAATGATCAATATTTTCCTGCCAGTCCAGTTCATAGAGAGGAACAGCTTTACACACTTCATCAGGCAGGCCCAAATTTCGCATGAAGAAAACTTCCGTCTCATCTTCCAGTACTTCCATCAGGTTTATTTTCAGTTCGGCAGCAACCAATTTGCTGTAAACCTGTGTAATAATCAAAGGATATTTTCCTGCATCAGACAATAATTTTTCATCAGATGCGTCGGCAATTCTAAGACCGGTAATAGGATCCAGATTCAGTTTGACATAAGCAAGGTCAAGGAAACTCATCGCCGGCAAAATTTCAAGTGCCAGTTCCTGTTTTGTACAAGCTTCCCTCAAAAGAACAACTGTTCTTTCTGCGACCAAGGGGCTGCCAGGCACTGCATAAACTACCTTGCCGTTTCTGGCTTCCTCCAGAACATAATCAACTATTTTAGCGTAAACTTCTTCAAATGTACGTCCCTCTTCATAGAAATGGTCGCAGCTGACAAATTTCATCTCCTGCTTTTCCAGCTCCGTCACCGTAGGGTGCACGGCAGTGCGCAAAATAACTTTTTCTGCATTTTCCAGCGCCTGCTTTGTTTCCAAAGAAAGATACCCGGCGCTGCCAGGGCCTAGGCCTACTATCGTAAGACTACCATTACTCATTTTTCATCCCTCATCAAATGAATATTTTTGCAAAACTTAACCAACTTACTGCCAATGAAAGGCATTCTTGCCATCTCTGCTTGCTTTAACTCACTGCTAAAAATAAGCACAAAGAAATATGCTATGCAGCCTATTAAAATAGACAGCAAAGTACTAACTGTATTTCCTGCTATGTATCTTATCAATTCCACATAGGAAAAATACGCACAGATACCCATTAAAAGTGCTGCCGCAAGGATTTTTGCCGCAGTTTTCAGTGGTAAGGAAAAAGTTGAATAACGCAGAAGGAAAAATAGATTCAGTGCTGCTGCCAAGCCAAAGTTAATATTGGTTGCCCAGGCAGCTCCCACGATACCATAAGTGGGTACTGCGGTCCACTGCCAGACCAGATATATTTTCAGCAATGTACTGACTATCATGTTCAGCATCGGCATCATAGTCATGCCCATACCCTGCAACATGCCTGTCGTGATCTGATGCAAGCCCAAAAGACAGATTGCAGGTGCCAGATGCGTAATGGAAGCAGCGGCAGCTTTGGTTCCGTATAACAATAATGAAATTGGCTCTGACAAAACCGCCAGGCCCACTACCGCCGGTAAGGTCAGCAAAAGGCATAGGCGAATAGCGGTGAGTGATTTTTGCCGAATACCTTCGAAGTTCTGGAGTGCATGTGCTTCAGAAACAGCAGGCACTATACTGGCCGCTAATGATGCTGTTGGAATCGTCGCCAACATAACGAGGGGCAGACCCATACCTGCGAAATAACCAAAAAGTGTCGTAGCCTGTTCCACGGTATAACCAGCCACTTCCAAGCGTCCGGGAATGATCAGCATATCGATGCCTGTAACCACAGGCAGCATAATATTTGCGCAGGATACCGGCAAAGCCAGTTTCACCAGACGCACAGCAATTTCTTTAATTGACTCCTGTGCAACATTACAGTTCGTGACTGTTTGCTGCTGCCAATTCTTGTGATACCTTGCGTAAAAGAAGGAAAGTACGATCAACCCTGTAACCGCTCCGGGAACGGCACCAAAAGCCGCACCTGCCGCGGCATAATCCAAGCCATAAGGCAGCAGATAATAAGCAAGCACAACCATGGTTACAACCCTGACAAACTGCTCCAAAATCTGTGAGACTGCCGGAGGCGTCATAATCTGATGACCTTGAAAGTAACCTCTGAAACTAGCCAGAATGGTTGCGAAAAAAACTGCCGGGGTAAGCGCTATCAAAGCTTGGTATGCTCTTTCATCACGAATTATATTATTGTCGATCAGAAAACCCGCTGTACCATATAGAACTACTGCAAAGAAAATCCCCGTGACGACCATCAAGGCCAAAGAAACGCGGAAAATTCTCGCTGCCCCCGCATAATCATTCTTTGCTATTTTTTCTGCCACTACAATAGAAATAGCAATTGGTATACCGGCTGATGAAACTGAAACCATCAGGAGATAAACGGGGTAAGCCATCTGATAAAGGCCAATGCCTTCGCCGCCAAGTAGTCGAGACAGCAATATGCGATTGAAGGCGCCGATAATCTTAACCATCAGACCAGCAGCAGTTAAAATTAATGCGCCGCGTAAAAATTTGTCCTTAACCACTGTGGTCACCCCTTTCTATTTTTCTTAATTATAAAGCAAAGGCGAATGCCTGTCATACTTTATTCATGCCTGATGAAGCGCAATAAAGTCTTCTCCAGCCAGGATAAAGGATCTGTTTTAAGTCTCGTTGTTTTCAGTATCAACTGTGATTGCGTACCGCTCCTGAATTTTATATAAGGCCCGTTTTCCTTGATCACAGCCATGATACCTTCAGGATCTGTCAGCGTATGTTCAGCAAAAGTAATCCGAATTTCGCCCTGTTTAGCAACTATTCCTGTTATTTTAATTTCGCGGCACAGACTTCTGATTATGGCAACCTTCCACAAGGCAACAACTTGTTCAGGTGGATTGCCGAAACGGTCAATAATCTCGTCCATGAAATCTTCGCGATCCTTATATTGCATGTCCGCAAAACGGCGGTACAGCTCCAGTTTATAGCGCGGATTATCAATATAATCATCCGGAATGTAGGCATCAATATCAACTTCCAGAACAGGATCAGGTTCCGGCTCAGCCAATGGCTGTCCGCTCTTCATCTGGATAATAGTCTTTTCCAACAAGTCACAATAAGCAGCAAAACCTATGCCGGCAATATGACCATGCTGCTGTGCGCCAAGCAGATTTCCGGCACCGCGGATTTCCAAGTCACGCATAGCAATGCGAAAGCCGGCACCCAATTCCGTAAAATCTTTGATGGCCTGCAGTCTTTTTTCCGCAATTTCACTCAAAGCCTTATTCTTTTTATAGACAAAATAGGCATAGGCAAGACGAGAAGAGCGGCCAACCCTGCCACGCATCTGATAGAGCTGGGATAAACCGAAGTTTTCAGCACCGTCGATAATTATGGTATTGGCAAGCGGCACATCAAGGCCGTTCTCGATAATCGTCGTACTTAACAAGACATCGAATTTGCCTTCATAGAAACCTATCATGGCATCTTCCAGCATTTCTTCAGGCATCTGTCCATGTGCTATGCGCACAGATATGCCAGGTACCAGCTGTCGTATTTTGCGTGCCAGTGTTTCCAATCCCTGCACCCTGTTATGCACATAATAGACTCTGCCGCCCCGGCGAATCTCTCTCTCCAGCGCCTCTTTAATCATATCATCATTATATTCTGCCACATAGGTTTCTACCGGCAGCCTGTCCTCAGGCGGCGTTTCAATAACACTCATATCCCTGCCATTAACGAGCGCCAGGTGTAAGGTACGCGGAATAGGAGTCGCAGACAAGGTAAGCACATCAACGCCAACAGTCCACTTCTTCATTTTTTCCTTCTGGCCTACGCCAAAGCGCTGTTCCTCATCAATGATCAGTAAGCCAAGATCATTGAACTGCACGTCTGACTGGAGGATTCTGTGGGTGCCAATAAGCACATCGACCTGACCTTCCCGCAGTTTTTTCAAAGTTGCCCTTTGCTCCTTGGGAGTACGGAACCGGCTTATCAGTTCAACATTAACGCCAAAAGGTTCCATTCTTTGCGTAAAAGTCATAAAGTGCTGCTGGGCAAGAACCGTAGTCGGCACTAGTACTGCCACCTGCTTGCCATCAGTAACAGCTTTGAAAGCAGCTCTGACAGCAACCTCTGTCTTACCATAGCCAACGTCGCCGCAAAGCAGCCTATCCATTGGGATAGGTTTTTCCATGTCCCTTTTTATTTCTTCAATAGCTTGTAATTGGTCAGGAGTTTCTTCGAATGGGAAACCAGCTTCAAACTCCCGCTGCATTTCAGTATCAGGTCCGAATGCATGACCGGCTACAATTTTTCTTTGTGCATAAAGCCTGAGTAATTCCGAAGCTAATTCTGTGATTGCAGCCTTAGCCTTATTAGTGATACGTTTCCAATCCGAGCCGCCCATTTTGGATAGTCTCGGTGCCTGTCCCTCATTACCGACGTACTTATGCAAGAGGCTTACCTGCTCGACAGGTACGTAAAGCTTATCCTCATTGGCATACAGCAAAAGGAGATAGTCCCTGTGCACATCTCCGACCACTAAAGTTTCCACACCTACATAACGGCCGATACCGTGCACAGCATGTACTACATAATCGCCGGCTTTAATTTCTGAAAAGAACTGTATTTTAGCCCCGCTTTGTTTATGACGTATCCGACGCTTCTTCTGTACGCCGAAAATATCATTTTCCGTTAAAAGCAGCCAGGGTTCTCCCCAGCAACGAAAACCTGCACTTAGTTCACCGGCAAAAACGCTGATATGCCCAGGCAAAAACAACTGACCTTTCTGAGCATAAGACGCAGGCAGTCCTCTGCCTTTCAGATTCTCCGCCATATTTTTAGCCTTGTCAGTATTTCCCATCATGATCAGTGGTGAAAGGCCATCATTAAGCCAGCCTTGTAAGTCAGATACCAAAAGATCAATATTCCTATTGTAAGGCGCAACTGCCCTTACAGGTATAGTAAATGTTTTCTGATTGCTGAAAAAACGGTGAGGTAATGCCGATACACTCAGGCAGCCATGTTTTTCACAATCTGCCATCAATTCCTCCGGCATGAATAAACGTGCAGAGTCCTGCACATTTTCGCCAAATAAATTCCTTAACGTTTCAAAAATTTTGGCTGGCTCATCCATGATGACGGTCGCTGTCGGCGACAAATATTCAAAAACGTTGGCATTATCTGACTTTTCGGTTATGCCTAATGAAACAATTTCTACGAAACCCTTGACCTGCAAGGCCCGCTGATTTTTTATATCAAAGCTACGTACTGAATCGATATTATTATCAAACCATTCAATACGCACCGGATCTGCTTCGTTAATAGGATAAATATCCATAATATCGCCGCGCAGGCAAAATTGGCCTAGCGCTTCAACCTGCTCTGTGCGTTCGTAACCCATTTTAACAAGCTTGGCAATCAAATTTTCCTGTTCTATGACATCTTCCAACTTAACAACTAAATTACTTCTAAAAATAGCCTCTGCAGCCGGCAATCTCTGCAGAAAAGCCTCTGCCGTCACAAAGGTTATGCTAAAGTCTGCTTTATGTATAGCCCTGAGAGCCATGATGCGTGCGGCGGCAACTTCCTGATTCTTGGCATCTGCCCTGACCTGCGTCAGGTTTTCCGGGTATAGCTCCAACATTTCCTGTTCAGGGTAAAAATAATTGAGCTCGCGCCTATAGTTACGAACTTCGTCACGCCCAGGCAAGAGAAAAACCAAAGGTCCATTATTTTTGCGAAGACCAGTCAGAGACGACAAAAAACAGCCCTTCTGCGTGTCAGCTAAGCCGAATATATTCAAGCCTTTCGCGCCGGTTAAAATGGTTTCGCCGGCTTCACGTACAATATCTATTTTTTTTATGAGAGAGATAAGCTCGTCACGCATGTATATCCTTCGCCTTCTTAGATACGCTAAAAAAGGGCTTCAGCAAAAGCCAAAACCCTTCTTCATCTTATAATATCAAAATCATTAAGTCCTAAGCCTTACAGTTTTACTTCTATTTTCTTCTTGTCAAAAGTATGTACAGCATCAACGAAACGGACAGTTCCTGTCAGATAGCGCATCGAAACTGTATGTGTACGCACGCCATTACCGAAATAATTCAGGCCGTTAAGCAGGTTGCAATCAGTAATAGCAGTAGAGGTGAACATGCAGTCGTCGCCTTTTACCAAATCATCAAGAGTCAGTACGCGGTTGATATCACCAATGCCCATTTTCAGGCAACGTGCAACTTGTTCATCATTTTCCGGGCAAAGTCTGGCTTGGAAATCGCCACCCAAGCATTTGATGGCAGCTGCTGCCAGAACGCCTTCCGGAGCACCGCCTTTGCCGATGTACATATGTACGCCGGTGCCTTCGATACCAGCATTGACAACAGGATTAACGTCACCGTCGGTAATCAGCTGGATGCGTGCACCTGCACGACGGACATCCTCAATGATCCCTTGATGACGCTCACGGTCAAGCACAACAACAGACAAGTCTCTGACATTACGTTCCAGCGCTTTAGCAACACGTTCCAGATTTTCTTTAATCGGAGCATCTATATCAATACAGCCTTTGGCACGCGGGCCAACAGCTATCTTATCCATGTACATATCAGGCGCGTGCAGCAGACAGCCTTTAGGTGCAATAGCAATTACTGCAATAGCACCAGGTTGTCCTTTAGCGACCAGGTTAGTTCCTTCAACAGGGTCAACGGCAATATCAACTTCAGGTCCGCCGCAGCCGACTTTTTCACCAATATACAGCATTGGAGCTTCGTCCATTTCACCTTCGCCGATAACTACCGTACCGCTGATATTAACGGTATCAAACATTTTTCTCATGGCATCTACAGCCAGCTGATCAGCACCGTTTTTATCCCCACGTCCTACACTGTGGCCGCAAGCTATGGCAGCAGCCTCTGTCACACGGACAAACTCCATTGATAATTCTCTGTTCATTATTTAACACTCCTTCTAGGTATTTGCATCTTCATTTTCCATAAAAATAACAATTTATATTAAATTATTACACTTTATACAGTTTTGTGCAAGGAAAAATCAGACTAACTTTAAAGTAACCATCTTTATGCCGAGATAAAAGGGCATAAAAATGACAATCATCAGTAGGAAAAGACTAAAGGCAACAATCGCTGCGGCTCTGAAAAAATTGATGAGATAAACAACCTGCAAAGCCCTGACAACCAGGAAAAACCACCAAATCAAACCTAATAAGCCGGCGATTGGTATCAACAGCAGCCAAACTCCGCCAAATCTTACGCCTAAAAGAGCAATTGGTGTAAGTATCAAATAAGGCAAAGTGGTAAAACCAAGAATGCACAGAAAACTGCGAATATCCCCTCCCGGTGCTCCGCAGATATCACTAAGGCCATGCAGAAAACAGCCATAACAAGCCAAAGCAACGAGCTTAATCAGCAAAAATCCTACCAAAATAGCGAAACGCACAGCCAATGACTGATCGGCGAAAATCACATTCGTGATTACACCTATAAAAGCGCCCACGCTGATAACAAAGTAGAACAAACTCCGCCACATCGTGGGTTTTTTAACTAGCTCAGCCATGCCTTGCTTAGGTTCGAATAAAACATCAAAGGATTTTCTTCTCATGGCCATCACCCCTCAGCATGTGGTGTCTGAATTTCTAAAGTACGACTTTGGTTAGTCAGATTATCAGTTATCCTCCCAAGAATAAACTCTGAAATTTTTGCTCCCCAAATAGTTTGCCAAGGTTTCTGTTTTCTGAAGTCTTTTACTTCCGGGGTCCCTTCGATGCCAATTAAAGCTCCTGTTGCATCCAGCGCGTCATAATAATTACCGATTTCATCAACCAGCCCAAGTTCTTTGGCCTGCTTGCCGGTATAAACTCTGCCGTCTGCAAGTTTTTTAACTTTATCGACAGGCATCTTCCGTCCTTCACTCACGACTCCAACAAACTGTTCATACATCTCATTGACCATGTTTTGCAAAAGATCTCTTTCTGACTGCGTCATCGGTCGTTCATTGGAAAGAATATCCTTGTATTCGCCGCTTTTAATCTTTGTACCGGAGATGCCTATCTTTTTGTAAAGATCTTCCGTATTCATGTAGGGAATGTAAACCCCTATGCTGCCAGTCAAGGTGGAAGAATTAGCATAAATCTTATCACTGCAGGCAGCCAGCCAGTAGCCGGCAGAAGCAGCCGTGTCACCCATGGAAGTAATAACCGGCTTACCAGTTTCTGCTTTCAGTCTTTTGATTTCACGTCCAATTTCTTCAGCCGCCGTTACGCTGCCGCCAGGTGAATTGATACGCAAAAGGACTGCTTTGACACTTTTGTCTTTTCCTGCCGCCCTTAATTCCGCCATAATGTTGCCTGTACTGGCCACATTTTCTCCGAAGAGGTTATCTGTGGCTTCCCCAGCCATAATTGGTCCTTCAATCCTGATTACCGCTACGCGGCTGCCCGTTTGTACGACAGACTCATCATTGTTTTTACCGCCCAATAGCGATATGACGAACGATAATATCGCTATCAGCAATACCGAACTTATGAAAATACGTTTCAACATTTTAATCACCTCATAAAAAATCCTGACTAACCGAAAGACGCATGCCTATGTAACACCATTATACCCCAACAGTTAAAATAATGACAGACTGCTGGAATCAGTAGTCAATTGCTTTCTTTATTACCAATAGACGAAGGCAGGCCGCCGAAGCGCCTGCCTTGATTTCTCGTCTTATTTAATTGCTGCGGCAATGAATTCCCTGAACAATGGGTGAGGATTAGTCGGTCTTGATTTAAGTTCTGGATGGAATTGTACGCCAACAAACCAAGGATGTACATCCTGCGGCAGTTCAACAATTTCTACTAATTTGCCATTTGGCAAAGTTCCTCCGATGATAAGACCATGAGCAACAAGGTCTTGCCTCAAATCATTGTTAACTTCATAACGATGACGATGGCGTTCATGAATCAACTCTTCTTTGTAAGCTTGTGCAGTCAATGTATTGGCAGCAACCTTGCAAGGATATTGGCCAAGACGCATCGTACCGCCTTTTATTTCTACGCTCATTTGTTCCGGCATCAGATAGATAACGGGATAAGGCGTCTTTTCATTGAATTCAGTACTGTTTGCACCTGCCATGCCGCATATGTCACGTGCAAACTCTATGACAGCGCATTGCATACCAAGGCAAATACCGAAGAATGGTATTTTGTGCTCACGTGCATATTTTACAGCCTTGATCTTACCTTCAATACCACGATCTCCAAAACCACCCGGTACAAGAATACCATCTACAGAGCCGAGAACTTCATCCATGTCCGTCGCCGGATCTTCAATTTTCTCAGCATTGACCCATTTGATAGTAAGATCAGCATCATTATAGAAGCTGGCATGTTTCAAAGCCTCAACGATACTGATGTAAGCATCCTGGAGCTCGACATATTTACCAACAATAGCGATTTTGACCTTATGGCTGTGCGGACGCAAAATGTTGCCAACCATATTATACCAGTCACTCATGTCTTTGGGTCTGTCTTCAACATCTAGCTTACGCAGAACTACGGCATCCATGCCCTGCTGTTCAAGCAGCATCGGTACTTGGTAGATACTTTCAGCCGTAATAGCCTGAAAAACGGCGTCCTGATCAACATCGCAGAACATCGCGATTTTCTCGCGCATTTCTTTCGGTATCTCTTTATCCGCACGGCAAACAAGGATATCCGGTGTAATACCAATAGCGCGCAGTTCTTTAACGCTATGCTGCGTCGGTTTCGATTTCAGCTCGCCCGCGGCTGCAATAAAAGGAACTAGTGTAACATGAATATACAAAACATCATTCTTGCCGACTTCTTTCTTTACCTGACGAATGGCTTCCAGAAATGGCAAGCTTTCGATATCACCTACCGTACCGCCAATCTCTGTAATAACAAAATCAGCTTTATCCTGATGTCCTACGCAATAGACACGCTCTTTAATTTCATTGGTGATATGCGGAATGACCTGAACTGTGTGTCCGAGATAATCACCGCGTCTTTCCTTGTCAATAACGGTCTGGTAAATTCGTCCTGCCGTCACATTGGAGCTTTTGGAGAGGTTAATATCAATGAAACGTTCATAGTGACCAAGATCCAGGTCTGTTTCAGCCCCATCATCAGTTACGAAAACCTCGCCGTGCTGATATGGGCTCATTGTTCCGGGATCGACATTTATATAAGGGTCAAATTTCTGTATAGTAACCTTAAATCCCCTGCTTTTCAGTAATCGGCCTAAAGAAGCGGCCGTAATGCCCTTGCCTAATGACGAAACTACTCCGCCAGTTACAAAAATATATTTTGTCATATTCTTCCTCCCCCGCTATTTCCACGACGCTTCAACGCCGCTAAATTATCAAATACTATCACTACATTCTTTCTGGTGCCGAGATGCCCAAAATATTAAGAGCATGCTTCAGAACATGTTGCACGGCAATAACAAGGAGCAGCCTTGCCTGCTGCACTTCAGGCTCTACACCCAGGATACGGCATTGATTATAGAAAGAATGGAATAAGCTTGCTAATTCGTAAACATAATGTGCTACACGATGCGGTGCTCTTTCTTTAGCTGCCGCAGCAATCAATTCCGGATACTCACCAAGTTTCTTGATAAGATTAATTTCTACTTCTGCCGTTAAGGAAGCAAGTGGAGCCTTATCATCAATAGCAATGTTTTCGTCGGCTATTTGCCTTAAGATACTGCAGATACGCGCATAGGCATACTGCACATAATAAACAGGATTATCACTTGATTTTTCTGTTGCCAGCGTAAGATCAAAATCAAGCTGGCTGTCAATTGAACGCATTATGAAGAAGAAACGTGCTGCATCAGTTCCTACTTCTTCAATCAACTCATTTAGCGTAACACTCTGACCAGTACGTTTGGACATTTTAACAAGTTCGCCATTACGGTAAAGGCTGACCATCTGTAAAATAAGAACTTCCAGCTGTTCCGGCTTATAACCTAAAGAACCAACAGCAGCTTTCATACGTGCAATATAACCATGATGGTCTGCACCCCACAAATTTATAACATGGTCGAAACCACGTTCAAATTTATCTCTGTGATAAGCTATGTCTGCAGCCAGATAAGTAGGTATGCCGTTATCACGAATAACAACGCGGTCTTTATCATCGCCGTATTCCGTGGATTTCAGCCATAAAGCGCCGTCTTTTTCATACATATGCCCGCGTTCCAAGAGATAATCACAGGCAGCTTTGATGCGTCCTTCATCATGTAAGGTTTTTTCACTGAACCAGACGTCAAAGTCAACATTAAAAGCCTGCAGGTCTTCTTTCAGCGCCGCCAGTTTTTCCTTCAAGGCTAAAGTCTTAAATTCATGCAAACGTTCTTCTTCTTCCATTTGCATAAACTTATCACCATATATTTTCACAATGCGCTTAGCCGTATCAATTATATCAACGCCATGATAACCGTTTTCCGGGAATTCGCATTCCACACCCATAAGAGCCAGGTACCTGGCATTAACGGAAGCAGCCAGATTTTCAATCTGATTACCGGCATCATTTATATAGTATTCACGGGTAACATTATAACCGGCAGCTTTCATCAGGTTAGCAAGCGCACTGCCTACAGCCGCACCACGTCCATGACCAACATGTAAAGGACCTGTCGGGTTGGCACTGACATATTCCAACTGGATTTTTTCCGGATTTTCCTGTTTCAAATCTCCATAGGCATCGCCTTGCGCAAGAATGTTACTGAGCAAGCTATAAATCCAATCCTGCTTTAAATAAAAATTAATAAAGCCAGGGCCGGCGATTTCTGTTTTATCAATATAAGCACAATTGAGGTTATCAACTACCGCCTGGGCAACCATCCTTGGATTACACTTTAAACTGCGGGCTGCCTGCATAGCAAAGTTAGTGGCAAAATCACCAAATTCCTTTTGAGGTGGTACTTCTAAAACCACTGCCGGCAATTCACCGTCTTTAACTGTTCCGGATTCAATCGCTCTTTGCGCCGCATCCTTAATACTTTGTGCCAATATTTCCTTAATGTTCACCCTTGTTTTCCTCCTCAATCACAATCTTCAAGCTGATTTCATTAGGAGCATCGCCCCCTATTTCGGTACTATATTCAACGCATAACTTCCAGATATCATCGTCGCGGGTAATAGCAATTTTTTTGGTTCTAGCAACTACGGGAATATCCATATAAGGTGTTTTATATAAACTGTTGTCTGTGAAACCAAGACCAAACTCCTGCCTGTATTCCAGCTTGCCGTGTCTCAATATTACTATGCGTTCGTTATCCCATTTAATTGTTGTTTTGGTCCCTTCAAGGCCGGTGGCTGAAGTTTCTTCATAAACAACATAAAATTTGCCGTCACGCTCACTCATCCGGCCGAAGAAAATCGTCTGCAGACAATCATCAGCGTTCAGTCCTTTTGCATGACTATCAATGGTAATTTTAACCGGCTGCACTATTTTCACTCCACATAACGAGAGAAGCCTGCCACCCTTTCATCATCGAAAACCATGTTGAAAAGAAAAGGAGCAAGCCCTTCGAAATAATCATTTATAATTTATAACTCTTCAAAAGCTTTTGGCTCTACTCTTTCCGTCTTTGCCATGTATCTGCCGGATTGCCAAAATTCTTTATTTATTATATATGATACTTCTGTTTTCTACAAGCACAAGAAGACTTTTTTCTTCAGACTTTGCACAATAGCAGGCAACAATAATTGTCTGCATGTTTTTAGCATTTTACCAAAAAAAAGTACCCACTGTCCAAGGCAGCGGGTACTTATCCCTTTAGCGCATATTTTCGATAAAATCTTCAAATCCGTCGACAAGTATAGGGTGACCGGTGCAGCGTAAATCGCGCACTGACGACCCATAAACTTCGGAAAAAGCTTCGCCGACTTCTATACTGAGGCCTTCTTTACGGTATTCTTCCATCATTTTCAAAATAAATTTATTCATTTCATAGGTTTTATTGCCTTCGGCGTCTGTTTTAACTTTAACATTGACGGGAATAATGCGAGTTTCAGGCTCATATTTTTCGACAGTAACATCCCAGCCACCGGGAATAGGAGGTTGGCGCCTTGCTACTATCATATATTCAGGTGTAAAACCGACGTAAGCTTCTAAAGCATTGCTGAGCTTAGCTTTTTTGACAGGATATCCGTTAGCTGCTCCCCATTTCACTATTTCATCGCAAATTTCATTATTATGAATTACGCTAGAAAAGGTCGCAGTTGCCAGAATTTTATTTTCAGCCATTAACAATAACCTCCCGTTTATAAACTTATATCATTTTATATCATTTTTCTTTTTTTTTCAATAAATCTGTTTTTCATCAACAACCTGATATTTACAAGGCATTAGTAGACGAGAAAAAACGACCGCCAATTTCTTGGACGGCCGTTAAACAAAACAAACTTATATCTGACCCATAGATTTCAAAATCACTTGTGCGATTACCGCAGAACCAAAATAAGTGCCTACAAATATAACACAAGCCAGAACAACAATACGCCAGCCTGAATGTGCAAAGGCATCAAGATCTTTACCTATTGCTACACCGGCATAAGCAAGAATAGGTGTGCAAAGGGAAACAAACCCAACCTTTTTCATGCAGGCATTGATAAATTCGGCGCCAGGAACACCTGGATAAGTAAGAATGCATCCTAAGGTTACAACATATGCTACACCCGGTATGCCGCCAGGCAAATATCTTCCCATTGCAATACCCGCCAGAGCTATCGCGACAAGTATGAGCATGCCCGGGATTGCCTCGACAAAAGTGTTCTTGGACCCCAAAGTATTGCTCACCAGTGACAATGCCGCCACAATCAGCAAGATAATAAGTGTTTCCATCATATTTTGCTTGTTCATTTGGCAGCATCCTCCCCTTGTGGCCATTCGCCATATTTAAAATGATAGATGTGTTTGTATAGCTTCTCCGTCATAGGCAAAGCAATCCATAAACTCATATAGAGGCCATCCAACCCCGAAAGCATATTGCTGGCGGCGCCAAAAGCTGCCAGCTGATCAGCCATTTGCGGATACATAACGCTTAAGGAGCCGACAGCTGCCGTCATCATGCTGGCACTGCCAACGCCCGCTGCCATTGCCAGGGCATAAGGATGGAACGGCAAGTAAGCAGCAGCCATGCTTGCCATAACTCCGAAGAAAATCGTTCCGAAAACTGTGCCACTGATATAGACACCCATTACGCCTCTTCCTTCTGCAGTATCAAGTCCAAATTTTTCACCAATCAAAGCAACGTTCGGTTCACGTGCAATTGAGTGAGCAGCACCTATAGTCTCTCTCTTGAGGCCAAAGTACATTGCGACAGGCACACCCAGCAAAACAGTGCCCAAGTTGCCAAATTCCTGTAAAATCAAAGCCGGGCCCGCACTAATGATTTTTGGTAAAGTCGGTCCCACCAGTGTGCCATAACGGGCCATCAGAAGCATAAGTGTGATACCCAACAGCGAGGCAGCATCACCCATGTCTTTTTGGCTTACTACTTTTAAAAACTTTGGTGCCAGAAAAATGCCCATAATAAGTGCGTAAAGCATAGGCAGCAAAACAATTGTTCCAACGCCTACCTTGAACTTAGCAACGCCTATCAGTTCCGCAATGATGATGAGTCCTAAAACCAAGGCGTGCAATTTGATGTTCTTCATTTTTATCCCCCTTTATTTACTAAAATACCCTTCCAGCTTTTTTACATACTCTTCTCTGGTCAAAAGCGGTTTGTAATTTGCCAGAATATCCTTTGCGCCTTTTGCATCATCTGCCAAAAGGTCAACGATCATCATGGCAAAAGCCTTAGCAGGCAGCATAACTGCGTCTTTATAACTAACTACGCAGAAATCTTTTGTATGTAAAAGACCATTAGTGCCGCCAATAAACGGATGAATGACTGGCATCAGATGTGAAACATCGCCCATATCCGTAGAAGCACTAAAATGGCCTGCATCTTTGACAGCAACTTTTGGATCCGCAATTCTGGCATTGGCCACGAATAATTCATTCATCTTTTCATTACAGGCAAGCGGCAACTGGCCAGGCAATGTTTCAATGATCGTTTGTGCGCCAACAGCGTCTCCGCCGGCTTTTAAAGCCGCATCAACCTTTTTATGCGTAGCCTCAATTGCTTCCATGCTTTTGGCTCTTACATAAGTTTCAATTCTGACATCTGCCGGCACTGAGTTAACAAGATCTCCACCCTTAGTAATTATCGGGTGTACTCTTACAACATCCTTTTCCCTGAAAGTTTCTCTCAAAGCGTTGATGCCCATAAGGCCAAGCATTGCAGCATTCAGAGCATTAATTCCCTGATCCGGAGCGTCAGCAGCATGTGCAGTTTTTCCCACATATTGTATCGTCTTACCGATAAAGCCATTACTAGACTGCCCAATAGAAACCGTTGCCTCAGGCATGTTTTTGTCAGCATGAATCTGCATAGCCATATCGATATCGGCAAATTCACCCCTGTAAATCAATTCTCCCTTACCGTGAAGGAAATGAAGCTTACCTTCTTCGATAAGTTTTTTGCGGTAAGCCAATTCTACATATTCTTCAGCAGGAACGCCAAAAAAAACAACATCACCAGCCAATTCAGACATAACTCCGGACTTCACCAAGCCATAAGCTGCGCCTAACATTGCCGCGGTCTGGAGATTATGCCCACAGGCATGTGCCGCACCAGTCAATGGATCTGCAGCCAGACTATCAGGACAGCCGATGGCATCAAGTTCACCAAGAATAGCCACTGTAGGGCCCTTTTTACCACCCTTAATTCTTCCTTTCACGCCAGTTATAGCCAGACCTTCTTGATATTCTATTTTTAACTCTTCGAAAATCGCAGCAACTTTAGCTGCAGTTTTCGCCTCTTTAAACCCCAGTTCCGGCTCTTTTGCAACATCCTTGGCATAACTCACGATCTTGTTCTCATTAGCATCAATAGCGGCACAAATTACTTTCTTCAATTCTGCAGTATTCGTTTCAACCAACTCTTTTCTACAACAAATTGTTTACAACCAAAATTAAACAGACAAATCATCGATAGATAATTTTCGACGCTTTATGTCAAAATCCTGCATAATTACTTCTAACTCGGATTCCACAAGCAAAATACCGCTAAAAAAGCGATACTGCTCACTATCTTGCTTTAGGGAATTACCTTGTTCCATGCCCTTTAATTGTCATTTCCTGTTGCCTATGATAAAATTAAATGTCCAAGGAGTATTCATATAGTAAAGGAAAGGATTTAACCATGTTTAAGACACTCAAAGAAGACATTGAAGTCGTTATGCAAAGGGATCCGGCAGCAAAATCAAGGCTGGAGGTCGTACTTTGTTATCCTGGTTTACATGCTATCTGGCTTCATCGCCTAGCACATAAATTATATAAACGCGGCTGGATATTATTACCACGCCTTATCAATACATTTTCTCGCTTTCTGACAGGTATAGACATCCATCCGGGAGCCAAATTAGGCAGAGGTCTCTTTATCGATCACGGCATGGGAGTTGTAATAGGTGAAACCGCTGAAATTGGTGCCAATGTCACCCTTTACCAGGGGGTAACTCTCGGTGGTACAGGCAAAGAAAGAGGCAAACGCCATCCGACCATCGGTGACAATGTAGTAGTCGCCAGCGGAGCCAAAGTGCTCGGCTCTTTCACTGTTGGTTCCAATGCTAAAATTGGTTCCGGTTCCGTAGTTCTTCATGAGGTACCACCAAATTCGGTTGTTGTTGGTATTCCAGGCCGTGTTGTAACCCAGAACGGTAAAAAGGTACCACCTGAAGGAGGCATCGATCTTAACCACGATGTCTTGCCGGATCCGGTTGCTGATTACGAAACAGGAATGTCCGATGATATTAAATTGCTTGACAGCCGTCTGAGAGGTTTGGAAAAGATGGTGTTGTCTCTGCAGAAAAAATTGAACGAAAAAAACTCTGATAACGAGGTAAAATGATGAGTAAAAAAATGACGATGCAGGAGGCAATAACGGAAGCGAAACGTTGTCTGAATTGCTCTCGTCCACTTTGCCGCACAGGCTGTCCTATTGAAAACAATATCCCTGAATTTGTCCGTGCTCTCAGCGAAGGCAATATCGGCACCGCTTACGAAACTATTGCCGAACGCAGCAATCTGCCGGCTATCTGCGGGCGTGTCTGCGCCCATGAAAAACAGTGTGAGGCTCATTGCATACTTGCCAAGAAAAACTCGGCGATCTCTATTGGCAGCTTAGAAATGTTTATTGCTGATTTCGCCCATGAATATGGTTTAAACCCTGTGCCGCCTTCTACGGGCAAAAGAGGCAAGGTTGCCGTTATCGGTTCAGGGCCTGCCGGTCTCACGGTCGCAGGTGACCTCACCAAAATGGATTTTGCTGTCACTATTTTTGAAGGACAGCCAGAACCTGGGGGCGTCCTGCTTTTTGGCATTCCTGAATTCCGTCTGGAAAAGGATGTCGTTCGCAGAGAAATCAATATTCTGCGCAAATTAGGCGTAGAAATCATTACCAACAAGCTGATTGGACCTGACATGACGGTTGATGATTTATTTGCCCAAGGCTATGACGCAATTTTCATGGGTACAGGCACTGCACTGCCACGCACTTTAGATATTCCGGGGCAGGAGCTTTCCGGCATTCTCACCGCCACTTATTTTCTGCGCGTAGTGGTTCTTGCTGATTCCGGCAAACTTGATAAGAGAGAGGTACTCATTCATGATGATGACGACGTTGTTGTCATCGGTGCCGGCAATGTCGCCATTGACGCTGCCCGGACTGCTGTCAGACGTACTACAGGAAGTGTGACTGTTCTCTATCATAAAACTGCCGAAGACATGTCCTGTCTTCCTTCCGAATATGAGGCCGCTCTCCAGGAAGGGGTACAGTTCAAATTCTTAAAAAAACCGCTTGGTTATTTGAATAAAAAACAAATGCGTGCGCTCACCAATACGCGTGCCAAAGCTTCTCCTGCCGACGAGACAGAATTAGCAGGTTTGCTTGTGCAGAATATTGTCAAAGACCAGGATGGCAAGTTCGTGGAAACAGGCGGTCAGGAAATAATTCCTTGTGACGCTGTTATTCTGGCAGTTGGTCAAAGGCCTGCTGCACGTATTGTTTCCACAACCAAAGGCATCCAGGTGGATGATCGCGGCTTCGTCATTACCAAGGAACGTCCATATGGCATGACAACCAGAGCCGGTGTTTTCAGCAGCGGTGACGTTGTTCATGGTCCTAAAACTGTTGTGCTGGCAATGAAAGAATCCAAAAAGGTAGCCGCTGGCATAGCTCAATATATAGATGCCAAAAAACTTCTGGCCGAATGTGAAGAATAATCTCTAAAACTCAAAAATCCTTGCAGATGCATAAAGCATCTACAAGGATTTTTTTATGTCATATTAATCTTTGAAAAAACTTACGTTTAAATTGTATCTTGCCAAATCTCCAGCTCTTCACAAAAATCTTCCCAAAGGTCCGGTAAAGCAACGGTTGCTTCCTCAACTTTCGCACTTTCCCAGCCTTTAAACAGAGCCATTTCGCACTGCAAGTCTCCCCTACTTGTCGCTGCCATTTTACTGACCATTTGATTATTGATGAATTCATCATGCAAAAACCCAAGGATATCCTGCAGTTTTTTCAGTTTGCGCAGCATATTGCCGGTATTTTTATTAATCTCCGGCAGCGTCATCATTACATAGCGGAAACGTTTGACTTTAATTCTTATTTTATGCATTTCCATCATGTTAGAAAAATCAGGGTATCTTTTAGTCAAAGACGCAATGCTATTGCTCCAGTCTTTGATTCTGCTCCACAGAAACGGTTCCAGCTCTTTATTGGCATAAGCCGGTGCTACAGGTTGCCCCTGCAGCCAAATAATAAAGCCGGCCAGTTCAAGCGTGATATCTTTCAGAGAAAGCTCCTGCTTAATGCGCTGGGCTTCGTTATTGCGAGCTTGCCACAGAAGCTCAGCCAGCTTTTCAGGATACATTTCTTCATGATGCGCTAATGGCGTCTTAATTTTTTCGATGGCCATCAAAGCAACATCAAGCTCGCGCAGATAAGCTAGCTGATCACCTTGCTTGCGCAGGTTATTTTGCCAAAATACAGCCGCATCCTGCCGCAATGCAGGCTTAAAAAAAGTTAGACAGGAACGCAGCCGTCTCACTTTAACCCTTAGTTGCCTGAGCGTTATCCTCTCCAGAGGTTTATGCAAAAAATCAGCCCAGCCTTGGTTGACCAAAAAAATCTGCCAGAACAAATGGCGGCCGAGTCCAGACTGGAAAGTCCTGTCTTTATATTCGTCAGTCAAAGCAGGGTTAAAAGAGCCCTGGTTTTGTTTCAGCCTGTCATAAACGTCCGGCTCCACCAAAACTAAAGGTGCATCCTCTAATAGTCCCTTCAGCAAAATCAACAGTCGATCCTTGCTTTTTTCCGTATAGACAAAATAAATATCATTTTGCCGCATTATGCAGTCGCTTGTTATGACTGCGCCATCTTCAAAACGTACGGAAAGCTTCAGCTCACTTTGCTTTGCTTTTAACTCCAGACGTTGAAAGCGTCTTTTGACAATCTGTTCTTCGCCACGTAATACGATATTTTTTTCTTCTTCCAGTTCTTCTATCGGCTGAACTGCAAAAAGCCCTCTGCTATTTATTTTATTTATCAAATCATCCCGGTTAAGCGCTGCTAAACTCTGCAGACATAGCTCGCGCTTCATAATATTGCCTCAATAATATATCTCATTTAGCAAAAACCTCAGCCGGCATCGGCTTTCCTGCCAACGCAGCCAGAATATTTCTGGCTGTCAGAAGTGACATCGCATCTCTTGTTTCGACTGTTGAAGTTCCTATATGAGGAGTTATTGTTATATTGGGCAAAGTCAGCAGAGGATGGTCACCCGGCAAAGGTTCAGGGTCAACAACATCCAAGGCGGCAGCAGCAATCTTACCCTCTTTTAAAGCATCATAAAGGGCCATAGTATCAACAACTTTGCCGCGCGAAGTATTAATAAAACGTGCAGAAGGCTTCATCAGGGCAAATTCATTGCCCCCCAGCAAACCTTTGGTTTTTTCCGTTAATGGTACCATGACCATAATGAAATCAGCGGTAGACAGCAGCGTAGCAAAATCCACATACTGAACACCAAGTTCTGCTTCATCAGGCCTTCTATGCGTATTATGATAGACAATCTTCATCTTGCTGGCTTTCGCACGCGGCACAACTGCGCTGCCAATAGCACCTAAGCCAATAATGCCCAAAGTCTTGCCAGCTAGGTCAACACCAAAGCCCAAGCCTTTGTGTTCTCCCCAGGCACCACTTTTCACATGTTCATGACCGCGGACAATCATTCTGGCACTGTCCAGGAGCAGTCCATAAGCAAGATCAGCCACAGCATCTACTAAAACACCCGGTGTATTGCCGATACGCACGCCATGTGCCTGACAAGCCTTGACGTCAATATTGTCATAACCTACTGAAGCCTGCGCCACCACCTTTAATTTTGGTGCTTTGGCAAGCAGAGTTTCATCAATTCTAATGTTTCCTGCCGAAAAAAGTCCATCTGCCTCTGCCAGCAACTCATCAAAGGCGTCTTGAGGCATTTTGCCACCTTTTTGCCACGGATACAGAGTTGTCTCCGCATCAAGCAAATCAAAAGCCGGCTGTCTCATTCTGCCGCTGGCAACAACTTTCATTGTTTTCAGCATAATTTTCCCCTCCCCGTCCGGTTTACTGTTTCTCTATTTTTTGGCAGGTACTATTTCTAACCAATAATTGTCTGGATCAGTAATAAAATAAATGCCCATTGCTGGATTTTCATAACAAATACAGCCCATTTTTGCATGTTTGGCATGCGCAGCTTCATAATCATCTACTTCAAAAGCAAGGTGGAATTCATTCTCACCAAGATTATAATGTTCAGTTCGGTCTCTCAGCCAAGTTAATTCTAAAAGATGATTTGTTTGGTTATCACCTAGATAAATGAGGATAAAACTGCCATCAGCGGCCTCTTTGCGCCGTTTTTCCTTCAAGCCCAGGGCCTCTTCATAAAACTTCAGACTCTTATCAAGATCAAGAACATTAAAATTATTATGGGCAAATTTGAATTGCATAATTATATCCTCCTATTTCAACGTTTGTAATATCATCATACTAGCCATAACTACGCCAGCAGTAATTTTCCCCAAAGCCGCCAGCAGCTGAGTTTTCATCGCCAGTAGTGCCAAATTCCAAGCGTCAGTCTTGCTACTGTTTTTAGTATATTCTATGGCAAAAGCCACAATACCAGCACCAGTCACTCCACCAATCACTGACCCCAAGAGTGGTAAGACGGCTGTACCGATAATAACGCCGGCGATTGTGCCGATACCAATAACGAATACCGTAGCCCATGACACGTTTTTCCGTTTAATGCCGAAGAAAGAAATAAAAAACTCCCAAAGCTCCCCAAAAGCAAAAACCAAAAACAAATAAAACAGAAATTCTTCATTAAATCTCAAAAAATTATCATAGAAAGCAAAAGCGATTGCCGTGCCCAACAGCCAGACATTACCCATCATGCTCAGAAAAGTCAGCAAGAGGCAAACAATAACGACAATATATAAGATAATATTGCCAAACCAATGTTCCACTGCGTATTCTCCTTGTTTTTTTGTACTATTTGTTTTAGATTATATCATATAAGCTGGTTAACTAAAATAACGTTACTACTTAAGCATTGCCAGGTTTATTGTTTCAGTGATAAAATTAATAATAATTACAGGAGGTAATCTATGAACTATATTGAGCCTTGGCTTCCTTCCCTGGCAATATTCCTGGGATTTATTTTAATCAGAATAATTTTTCGTTCGGTCATTTTTAAATTTCTCAGAATATTCGCGAACAAGCTGCCTTTTACAACAAATGAAGATATAGTTAATGCCGCTAATCATCCGCTGCAATTTCTTATCTTAATACTGGGTATATACTTTGCGCTTCTAGCCTCTCCGCTTTCTTACCTGGCTTATTATGCTGTCGTCCAGCAAATTGTTCGTTCCTCCATTCTGATAGCAGTTTTCTGGACTTTGTTCAACCTGGCTACCACCACGCACAACCTGCTGGTTACTCTGCTTGGTTATTTCGGTATTCAGCTGGAAGAATCCTTAGCCAATATAGTATCAACTTTTTTAAGATTCTTTATCGCCGCCATTGCCCTTGCCATGATAGTCAGCGAATGGGGTTATGATATTAATGGTTTTATCGCCGGTTTATCTTTAGGCGGCTTAGCAATTTCTCTTGCTGCCAAAGATGCTTTGGCTAATGTATTTGGAAGCATTGTTATTATCATGGATAAGCCTTTTATGGCTGGCGATTGGATTTCTGCCAATGGAGTAGAGGGTACAGTAGAAAAAATATCCCTGCGCAGTACCAGCATCAGGACTTTCCCGCAAGCATTGGTTTACGTTCCTAATTCCTTGCTTTCCAATACACCGATAACCAATTATACGAAACGGGCTAAACGCCGCATTGAGTTCAACCTTGGTGTCACTTATGCCACCACACCTGAACAAATGCAGAAATGCGTGCACAGCATCCGTAACTTCCTGACTGATCATGATGGTCTTTATAATGAGGATATGACTGTAACCTTCGATTCTTTCGGTGCCAGCAGTTTAAACATCTTTGTCATCTGCTACACGAAAACAACCGATTATCTTGAATTTCTCCGCTTAAAAGAAGAAATCAATTTCGCTTTGCTGAATATTATGAGTGAATACGGTGTTTCTGCAGCTTTCCCAAGTACCAGTGTTTATTTTGAGACACCACTTACAACAAGCAGTGTTCCGTTAGCAAAAAATACTTAGGTTTTATAATTAAAATTGTCCCCCGTCCGTCAGACGGGGGACAATTTTAATTTATATGGATTTTTAATCATTATGCATTCTTCATGCTAAACAAAATATAAATACTTTTATCAATCAATTAATCGCAAAACAATCATAGTTCCCATGCCAAGAAGAATTGTGGAGACAATATTGCGGCTTTTATAAGCAACAATTGCCGCTAAAATGCCTGCTAGTAAATAATGATTATGTAAAGTAATATCGACCTGACCTTTTGGAAGAATGAGTGCAGGTATGATTAAAGCCGTTAAAATAGCAGTAGGAATATGTTTAAGCCAACGTTCGAGCCACACAGGCATTTTTGTTTGGCGAAATAAAGCGACACACCCAAACCTTGTTGCAAAAGTTACTATAGCCATAGAAAAAATTATAACCAGAATATCACTTCTCATATTTTTGCACTCCTTCCAATAAGCCTCCTATAAGCGTAGCACCGAGGCAGGCAGTAATCATATACCATTTTCCGGGGAGCCAAATCGAACCGGCAACAGCCAGCAGTGCCGACACAATGCATACAATGATGCTGATCCGGCACTTGAGACGCGGAAAAAGCAAGACTAAAAAAGTTGCCGGCATGGCAAAATCGAGTCCCCAGGACATAGGATCTGAAATATAACTGCCGGCAAGGACTCCAGCCAGCGTTGATAGTACCCAAGAAAAATAGAGACTAAGACTAACACCCAAATGATAGGCCGCGCTATAGCCTTTTTGATAAATGCGGCTGGTCGTTACCGCATACGCTTCATCCGTCAGTAAAAATGAAAGTAGCAATTGTTTCGGCAAAGTTTGCTTGATCATGTATTGCGCAAGCGAAGCGCCCATCAGTAGATGTCGCAAATTAACAAGTAAGGTCGTCATAGCAAGAACGATCCAACTTGTTATACCACCGGCAATCATCGTTATCGCGACAAACTGGCTGGCTCCCGCAAAAACGAGAAGAGACATGAACACAGTTTCTACTTGTGTAAGGCCAGCAGTAAGACCCATAATGCCGCAAGTGATCCCGAAAGGGATTATGCCCAGTAAAATCGGCCCTGTGGCGATTATGCCCTGATAAAATTCCTGATGATCTATTTTGGTTTTGCTGGCTTGAAGAGTTGCTTGTTCATATTCCATTTCATTACCCTCGCTTTTTATACCGTTAAATTGAATATCATTGTACCATTGTAGTTTTTTGCACACAATAGTATAATTGTATGCAAAACAATTTTGAAGTGAGGGATCATTATGCCTGTCAATTCTTTTGATGATTATCCCATGAGTTGGGCACCAGACTTTAGCCAAAGGACTGGGCCGCTATACAAAGTGATTGCGGAAAAACTGGAGGAGGATATTCGTAACGGTTTACTGACACCCGGTACAAAACTACCACCCCAAAGAGAATTAGCTGATTTTTTGGATATTAATGTCAGCACTATTGCTCGTGCTTTCAAAATATGTGAACAAAAAGGCATCATTTGCTCAACAATTGGGAACGGAACCTTCATTGCTTCTGATGCCGCAGCTAATCCTTTTTTGCTTCCTGAAGATGATTCCTTAGGAATAATTGAAATGGGGCCAGTATTTCCAACAAAAAACGTTAACGAAATCATTGTAAAATATCTTAAAAAAATGACTATGGAACCTGATTTTAGTGAGCTCTTCCAGTACGGTCAATCAAATGGTACTGCCTGGCAAAAAAAGTCAGCTGCCAAACTCATGGAAAAAGCTGGCTATAATGTCCAACCTCAACAACTATTGCTCGCAAATGGGGCGCAAAATGCAATAACTGCCACTTTGGCAGGTCTCTTTCAATCTGGTGATCGCATAGGCACCGACGAATTTACTTATCCAGGGATCAAAACAGCGGCTAATATGCTTGGCATCCGCTTAATTCCCATTCATCAGAAGAATGGCGAGATGTCAGCTGACGGCATACTATATGCCTGTAAGAATGAAAATATAAAAGGTCTGTATATCATATCCGATATGCACAATCCCACGACACACACCTTATCAGAAACCAGCAGAAGAACGATTGCAAAGCTAGCCCAACAGGAAAAACTTATTATTATCGAAGATGCCATTCATAGCCTCCTGTTAGAAAAGCCATTTGCTCCTATAGCATGTTATGCGCCCGAACAGGTTATCTATATTTCCAGTCTGTCCAAAGTAGTTTCTCCCGGTTTGAGATTAGCATTTCTTGCTGTTCCGGAAACATATAAGCAAAAAATATCGGAAGCATTATACAATCTGAATATTTCCGTGCCACCTATGATGGCCGAACTTGTATGCCGGATGATAAATTCAGGTGATATGGACAAAATTCTGGAAATGCACCGCTCTGAAAACAGAAAAAGAAATGCTATTGCTGACACATATATAAGTTCACATGAACTTTTGGGCAAACCAGAAGGCATCATGCGCTGGCTAATTTTACCGGAAGGCATTACCGGCGAAGAGTTTGCCGCTAAAGCTTATCAAAAAGGAGTCAGAGTCTATGGTGCGGAGCGTTTTGCAGTGGGCAATACGAAACACGTTAACGCCGTCAGAATTGCGATTGCGGCACCGGACAATCATCACCAATTAGCCAAAGGAATGGAAATCATCAGAAGTATTCTGGAGAAAATCAAGACTGTTAAATGATTGATGTTATTCGCCAAGCAGCTTTACAAAATGATATCCTAACTTTAAACCATAAAAAATAACTACAGTACCACAGATAACATTGATTTTGCGCAAAGTCGCATCCGTAATTTGCGCGCTGAATAACAGAATAATAGTAGATATCGTCAGGAACCACAATGCTGAAGCGGCTGCTACCCCTAAGATAAAGGGCATATCCTGACCCGGCGGCAATGAGGCTTTAAAAGCACCGAACATTACGGCACCGTCTATCAGAGCCTGTGGATTAAACCAAGTTACAAGACAGGCAGTGGCTATAACTTTCGACAGCGGCACATCAACACTTTCATCAAAATTCATGTCTCCTTGACTTCTCAAAAGTCCAATTCCTATCCAAGTTACAAGCAAACTACCAGTCAACAATATGACTAGTTCAGCTGTCTTGGAGGTTGTAATAAGTGCACCCATGCCAAAGAAACAGCCCACCGCAAGACTTATGTCAAATAAAGTGACGATCAGAACCGTCAGATAAACCTTCAGACGTGATTGTGTAAGCGCTGTATTAATTACAAATAAATTTTGAATTCCTATCGGTGCGACAGAAACTAGTCCTATCGTCAAACCTTGCCAAAAAAACATCATCTTTCTTCTCCTTTATGCCAGCCAAATTTATGTAGTAAAGCAATTATAATCTAGGTTTTTGCTATTGTAACCAACCAAGCATTGACTTTTTAGCCAGCCAAATGTATTGTTATCTTACAAAGAGGTGACTAAATTATGGAAAAGCAGGCAAACAACAATACTGCTAAATTGGTTAACATTACCTGGCAGCCGAATCTTAAAGCAAAAAAAACTTTGCACAAGCAGATTGTTGATTATATCAGTGCCAAAGTAGCAAGCGGAGACTGGGTTGTCGGCAGCAAACTACCGCCCCAGAGAGAAATGGCGAAACTTTTCGGGGTCAACAGAAGTACTATCATTAACGCCATGGAAACTTTGAAATCTTATGGTATCATTGATGCCGATTATGGTGGCGGCACCAAAATTGCCTGCAACACCTGGTCACTTCTGATGTCGTCACCGCCCGACTGGAACAAATATATTGCGGCCGGACCTTTCAAACCGAATTTGCCTACTATCCAATTAATTAATAAACTGGAATTTGATAAAAACTTCATTCGTCTAGGTACAGGTGAATTATCACCTCAGCTTTTTCCTCAAAGCATGCTGGCAGAAGTGTTCAAAGCATTGCCTGCCAAAATATCGTCATTAAATTATTTAGAAGCCAGAGGCTTAGCAGAATTGCGAGAAAGCCTTGTGCAAAGGTTAGCGTCACGTGGTATCAACGTAAAGTCTTCCAACATTCTGATTACGTCTGGTTCCTTACAAGCCTTACAGCTAATTTCTGTCGGTATGCTGAAACCTGGTGCACAGGTTTATACAGAAACACCTACTTATCTGAAGTCATTGCAGGTATTTCAATCTGCCGGCATCAGTTTTACCGGCGTTGCCATGGATAAAAACGGTCTCGTACCCTGGAAGATTGGCAAAATTCCTAACGGCTCTCTCCTCTATACGATACCTACCTATCAGAACCCCACCACCTTAGTCATGACTGCGGAAAGGCGAAGAGAAGTATTTGATTTCTGCAGTAAGCATCGACTGCCAATTTTGGAAGATGATGCCTACGGAGAACTATATTTCGACGGTTACAACCCACCGCTGCCAATCAAAGCGCTTGATGACAGCGGTGTAGTGCTCTACACAGGCACGATTTCGAAAACACTTGCCCCAGGCTTCCGTGTCGGCTGGCTCGTGGGGCCGGAATCAGTCGTTAACAGGCTGGCTGATGTCAAGATGCAGATGGACTATGGCGCAAGTTCCCTATCACAGTGGGCACTGACAGAAATATTTGGCAGCGGTGCCTATGATGAGTATTTAAGCAAGCTGCGCCTCCAGTTAAAAGAACGTCGCGATATTGCCTTGGAAGCATTAAATAAGAATTTCAGTGACATTGCTGTTTGGGATACACCGAATGGAGGCCTTTATATCTGGTTACGTGTCAACAGTAAAATTTCCAGTGATAAACTGTTTCAGGAAGCACTCAGCAAAAATATCCTGCTGAATCCCGGCAGCGTCTACGATTACAAAGAAAACAAGAATATCCGTTTATCCTTCGCCTACGCCAACAAGGAGGATCTGGCCAAAGGTATCGAAACTCTTGGTGATATCATAAAAAATTTTAAAAAATAACATGTACGTACAAATATTTAAGGGCAGAATCCAATTGGACTCTGCCCTTGTTTATAAGTAAATATTAAATTATCACCAGTGATACTTTTCGCCGCGGCTGATTTTGAAAGCCCGGTATATCTGCTCAATCAAAAGCAGGCGGATCATCTGGTGCGTAAAAGTCATACGTGAGAAAGAAATCGTCTCATCTGCTCGTTTGCGGAGAGCATCGGTATAGCCAAATGCTCCGCCGATAACAAACGTCACATGACTGTTACCGCCAAGAGCCAATTTATCGAATTTAGCCGCCAATTCTTCAGAACTTATAAGCGCACCTTTGACGTCAAGCACAATTACATAAGAATTCTGCGGGATGATTGCCAGCAGTCGTTCAGTTTCTTTGGCGAGCACTTGCTCCTTTTCAGCTGGAGATGGGTCTTCCGGCATTCTTTCTTCACTGATAGCAATTGTTTCCAACTTACAAAATGGTGTAAGTCTTTTAGTGAATTCTTCAATACCGGCTGAGAGATATTTCTCTTTAATTTTACCCACACAGGCTAGTGTAATTTTCATTCTTTATCCCTGTGCCGGCATTTCTTCCAGCGTAACATCTACAGTCATTTCATTACCACCGCGCAAAGCAGTCAAAGTAACTGTTCCACCGATTCCTTTGGCAGCAATTTTATCCCTTAAATCACTGACACTGCTGATTTTCTCGCCATCAAATTTTGTAATAATATCATTAGTTCTGAGGCCTGCCTTCCAAGCTGGGCCGCCGCCTGCAACTTTAATAATATAGATACCGCCTTTCAAATCAACATCAATTCCATAACGTTCGGCAATATCTTTATCTACCAAACTTACGCCTAAATATGGTCTCGAAACACGGCCTTGTTTTTCTAAATCAGCGATAATAGGTTTTGCTGCATTGATTGGAATAGCAAAGCCTATCCCTTCTACACCAGATACCGCAATCTTGGCGCTATTGATACCAATGACCTCACCATCAGCATTAACTAAAGCTCCACCGGAATTGCCAGGATTGATAGCGGCATCAGTCTGAATTAGTTTGAATTTACGTTCACCAAGATCAATAGAACGATTCAAAGCACTGATCACGCCGGCAGTAACGCTGCCGCGGAATTCCAATCCAAGCGGATTACCGATAGCAATTGCCGGTTCGCCAACCATAATTTGGTCGGAATCGCCAAAGTTTGCAACTGTAAGATTATCCGCATCAATTTTAACGACTGCTAAATCCGTCGCAGCGTCAGTGCCGAGAACCTCTCCTGGTACAGACCGTCCGTCAGACAAGCTGACAACTATCTCTTGTGCACCTTCTACTACATGATTATTGGTAACAATGAGGCCTTTTTTATCATAAATAACTCCAGAGCCTGTGCCAAGCTCAGTCAGCTGAACTCTATTAAAAATATCCCTGACCAAAGCTTTGTTAGTAATACCCACTACTGCCGGGCCTACTTTTTTTGCTGCTTTTACAATAGGAGTATTCCGTGCTTCACTAGGATCTGCCGCGATAGCTTTGCTTGCTATTGGTTGTACGCTTTTTGCATACTGCCCCTGCTTAGCCAAAGAACAGCCTCCTAAAACAAGCATCACTCCTAACATAATCCCAAATAAAACAGAAAATGTTTTACTAAAAATACTTTTATTCATAGATATCACTCCTTAAATCAAAATCAATTATGTACCAGATCACCCTGTGAGGTAACAAATATTCGTGGCAATACAGGGCAACCAGAATCACTCAGAATTCTTTCCACCGTGGAAAGCGCCAGTTCAGGTTTGTTGTTCTCCTGGCTGATGTGAGCCAAAAAAACCTCCTGCGGCATTTTCTCCATATTGGCTAAAAACCAGCCTGCGGCAGTATTCGATAAATGTCCGCGCGTACCAAGGATGCGTTCTTTCAGCATCCGGGGATACGGGCCTGTTTTCAACATCTCCTCATCATGATTGGCTTCCAGAATCAACACATCACTATTAAGGGTTGCTAATTTTATTTCCTCATTTACAAACCCACTATCTGTCAGATAGGTGCATTTTTCTTCTTTGAAAAGAAATGAGTAGCCAACAGGACTTGCCGCATCATGTGATATAGCAAAAGAGGCAACTGTCATACCGCCAAAAGAAAGCTGCCCTGGCAGGAGCCTATGGCAGGAGCGTTCTATCTCATTACGAACTTCCATCGCCTGCCAAGTTTTCTCATTGGCAAATATCGGCAGTTTATACTTTCTGCTTAAGACGGGCAGACCGCTAACATGGTCAGTATGCTCATGAGTTATCAATACACCTGACAAATCAAGCGGATGCAGACCGCATTCTTTCAAGCCGTTCGTAATTCTGCGGCAGCTGATGCCTGCATCAACCAGAAAAGCTGTGTCACCAGCCTTAATAATAGTAGCATTACCTTTACTGCCACTAGCAATTACTGCAACTTCGAATTCTTTGCTCATACATCCTCCGCTGCAATAAGATTTCCAACGCTTGTGCCTATACGCGTAGCCCCAGCTTCCAACATGGCCTTGGCTGTCGCTGCATCGCGAATGCCCCCGGCTGCTTTGATGCCCAGCCCTGAACCAGCAATCTCTTCTTTTATTAAACGTAAATCACTGACAGTTGCTCCGTTTTTAGCAAAACCTGTACTTGTTTTAACGAATTTTGCTCCGCCGGCAATCACCAATTGGCAAGCCTTGCGCTTTTCTTCATCTGTCAAAAGCGCTGTTTCAATAATAACCTTGACCTGACGTGGCTTTGCTGCTGTAACCACTCTTTTAATCTCATCTTCAACTGCCTGGTAGTCACCCGTTTTAAAAGCCGATATATTCATGACCATGTCAATTTCGTCAGCATGATTGGCTACCGCCATTTTGGTTTCCAGTTCCTTAACTTCCGGATAGGTTGCTCCCAATGGAAAACCAATGACCGTTACGACTTTTACTCCCGTCCCCGACAATAAATGTCCTGCCAACGCTACATAGCAAGGATTTACACAAACAGCTCTAAGCTGATTTTCCTTTGCTTCTCCGCATATTTTTATTATATCTGCGACCGTTGCCTCTGGTTTCAGCAGAGTATGTTCCAAATATCTGGCAAGTTCTGTCATTAAGGTCCCTCCTTATAACTTACAAATACCATCTGCCATATATTATAACAAATACGGTAAAATAAATTGTGAAAAAAAGTGAAAAAGCCAGCTTTTCAGCTGGCTAAATTTCTTTAAGCTTTGTTTTTACAAGCTGGGCAAATACCATAAAAGTAAAATTTCTGTCCTTGCACTTTATATCCGGTGTCATTAGTTACTTCTTCATCTAACTTAGCAACTGACAACGGTCCGATATCATCGACACGCCCACAGACACTGCACTGAATATGTGAATGTTCCTTAACATCAGCATCATACCGAGAACTGCCTTCGCCCGTGTTCAAAACAGTTATCAAGCCCAATTCGTTTAAAATTTCTACAGTCTTATAAACAGTGGCGAAACTCATAGATGGGTATTTCGGTCTCAACTCATTGTATAGAAGCTCTGCATTGGGATGGGACTTCGTATTGGCCAAGGCTTCATAAACAGCTAAACGCTGCGGCGTAACTTTAAACCCACTATTTCTTAAAACACTCGCCAGACTTTGACTTGTAAGCATAAATTTCCCTCCCTTAACAGTAATTTCTTTTAGAGTTACCAATTAATAAAGATTATTATATTGATAAGTTGCAGATTTAATTATATTTTCAGAATTATTATTTGTCAAGAATTTTAATAAAGAATTTGCAATGATTAAATCTTTGGTTTTATCTGGCAAGGGATGAAGAGTTCCTCTGGCTGCTTCCACACGCGACAATTCGCCTGCAAGCAGTCGGTCGCTGACGTGCAGCAAGCCCGTCACTTCTTTATCCCTCACCTACTTTGTATTTCGAGAGCATTCTTTCTAAATTACTAATATTTTGCATTTTGAAACGTCTTTATTTGTACGTAACAGAACGTAAAATAAAGGATTTTGCAACATGTGTAACGAATTAACACTTTCACACTGTTTAGAAAGTAGGTAAATCATGTCAGAAATTACTAGTATACTTGCCAAAGAATTAACTATTGCCGAAAAAAGAATAGATGCGGCGCTGAAACTCCTTGATGAAGGCAACACCATCCCTTTTATTGCCCGTTACCGCAAAGAAGTTACTGGTGAACTTGACGAAGAACAAATTCGCAATATCAGCGAACGTGCACAATATTTACGTAACCTGGCGGAAAGAAGAAATGACATTATTGCTTCCATCACGGCGCAGGAGAAAATGACGCCGGAATTGGAAAAAGCCATAAATAGCACTACCAAACTGCAGGATCTCGAAGACCTCTATCTGCCTTACCGTCCCAAGAAAAGAACCCGTGCGCAGATTGCGCGTGAAAAAGGTCTCACACCTTTAGCCGATCTGATCATGGTGCAGGAAAAACCGGGTGAAACTCTTGAACAGCTCGCAGCAACCTATCTGAATGAAGAACAAGGGCTTTCGACTATTGATGATGTCTTGGCTGGTGCTTCTGATATCGTCGCTGAAACCGTTGCCGAACGTGCTGACATTCGTGAATTAACACGTCAGACAATCAGGCAGAATGCCGAACTTGTCTCAGAACTCTGTGTCGATGAAACAGTAGGTCAGGATTTCTTGATGTACAAGGAATATGCTGAACCGGTAAAACAATTACCGCCTCATCGCATTCTGGCTCTCAACCGCGGCGAGAAAAAAGGTTGTCTGAAACTGCATTTGAATCTTCCTTCTGAATCAACGCTAGCTAAAATTAATCACAAACTGCAAATCAAGGAAAATGGATTTTTTACCGGGCTTTATAGCTCAGCAGCCGCCGATGCCTACAAAAGGCTGATTTTCCCCTCTCTCGAGCGAGAAATCAGAAACGAGCTTACCGAAAAAGCTGAAAAACAGGCCATAGCAGTCTTTGCCAGCAATTTAAGACAATTACTGCTGCAAAGACCATTAAGCGGTCATACCGTGCTGGGTCTTGACCCTGGTTACCGTACAGGTTGCAAAGCAGCTGTCGTCAGCCCGGAAGGTCAGGTTAAAGCCATCGGCACCCTTTATATAACAGGCAGCGATCGCCAGCATGCACAGGCTGAAGAAGATTTTCTCGCCTTGGTAAAAAATAACAACGTTACGCTTGTTTCTATCGGTAATGGCACGGCATCTTATGAAACAGAAGAATTTACTGCTCAGATGATAGAAAAACATGATTTAAAGCTTTCCTATCTCATAACCAGCGAAGCCGGTGCCTCGGTCTATTCAGCATCAAAACTGGCCCGCGAAGAACTGCCTGAGCTGGACGTTTCCATTCGCGGCGCGGTTTCCATTGCCAGAAGGGTTCAGGATCCTTTGGCTGAACTGGTCAAAATAGAACCAAAAGCCATCGGCGTCGGGCAATATCAGCATGATGTCAATCAAAAAACTCTTACTGAAACCCTGGGAACAGTCGTTGAATCCTGTGTTAATCATGTTGGCGTTGAGTTAAATACCGCTTCTCCGGCACTTCTTGGCTACGTAGCTGGTATCTCGGGCAGTGTTGCCAAAAATATTATCGTCTGGCGCGATAATAACGGCCGCTTCAGAAATCGCAAAGAGCTGCTGAAAGTAGCGCGGCTTGGCCCTGCTGCTTTTACCCAATGCGCAGGCTTCTTACGTATTAAAGATGGTGAAAACCCCTTGGACAACACCGCCATCCATCCTGAAAGTTACGAACTGGCAAAAATTATTCTCGCTGAGCTCGGCTTCTCTCTCAGTGAATGCCAGAGCAAACAGAATGAAATAATCACCGCAGCGCAAAAAGCTGATGCTGAATTGCTTGCCGGCAAACTCAGCGCTGGTAAACCTACCGTTATTGATATCTTAAATGCCTTTGCCAACCCTGGACGCGATCCCAGAGAAGATGCTCCCGCACCTATTCCGCGCAAAAAAGTTACTAAATTATCAGAGCTGGAAATAGGCTCTGTTGTTAAAGGCACCGTCCAAAACGTTGTGGACTTCGGTGTTTTCGTTGATATTGGCTTAAAAGTCAGCGGCCTGATTCACCGCTCAGAACTCAGTAACAAATATTTTCGCCATCCCCTCGATGTAGTAAGTGTTGGCGATGTTATCGAACCAATCATCATCAGCATTGACGAACAACGTAACCGCATTGGCCTGAGCCTGAAAAAAGCAAAATAGTTTTAAAAAAGCGTTGCCTCAACGGCAACGCTTTTTCTATTTCGCAATATCAGTTTTATTGGCAATTTCTCTGTTTAACTTCTTCATCTCTTTAATCATGAACACCGCAACTATTGAAGCTGCTACCAGATCTGAGATCATGCCGGCATACAAAATGCCGTATAGTCCAAACCAGAGCGGCAGCAGAAATATCAAGGGCAACAGCAGAATCAGTTGTCGCAGCATTGACAGAATTGTGGCTTTCAAAGGCTGCCCGGTTGCCTGGAAATAACTGGTTGATATGATTTGAAACCCTGCGACAAATACACCACCCAAGAATAAACGCATACATGAAACAGCAAAATCCATGAAATTTTCACCATTTGAACCAAAAATCTGCAAAATTTCTTCCGGAATGAACTGACAGCAAAGCCAGCCTGAAATGGTGATAATTGAGGCAATTCTGGCAGCCAACAGATAGGTTGCCTTGACTCTGGCAGGCGCATCGGCACCACGGTTAAAGCCAATTATCGGTTGAGCGCCCATGCCGATACCTACACATGTAGAAATCACTATCATATTTACTTTCATTACTATGCCCATGGCACTGATCGCCATATCACCGCCAACTGGGCTTAGGTTACCGTAATAAAGCAAGGAGTTATTCATGCATATTTGTAAAATCGTAGCACCAGATTGCAGAATACAGCTTGAAAACCCTATTGCCATGACCTTACGGCAAATATTTAAATCAGGTTTTAGCAAGTAATGCAGGCTTAAACGCATTTTGCTGCTACGAATAAAATACCAAATTAAAACACACAAAGAAAACATCTGGGCACACGCGGTAGCCAGGGCAGCTCCCCAAACTCCCCATTTAAACTGAAAGATAAAGAAAGGAGCTAAAACCAGATTGATCAGTACGCCGCCAACCAGACTGCGCATTGCAAGACGAGGACTGCCATCAGCACGCGCCAGATTTGCCAGACCGATTATCAGCATCGTAAACGGTATGATGGCAATCATAACGCCGCCAAATTCTTTAGAGTACTGCATCGTCTGGTCTGTTGCGCCGAATATTTTCAGTATTGGTTCCAGATTTATAAGACCCGCAATCATCATAAGAATACCTATGATGAAAGACATCGTCGTAACTGTATTCAATACCTTTTCCGCCACATCTTTACGGCCTTCGCCCAATTTTATGGCAGCAAAAGCACTGCCGCCAACGCCAAATAACGTGCCAAGGGCAAGCACTACCGTGACAATCGGGAAAGCAATCGTAGTGGCAGCATTACCAAGATAACCTACAGCCTGACCAATAAAAATCTGATCGATTATATTATAAAGAGAATTGGCCAGCATTGATATGATCGCTGGCCAGGCAAACATCTTCAGTAATTTTTCCGGTGACTCGTAAGCGAGGATATTTCTTTCTTCACTTTTTTGTTCTTCCATTCCATCCTCACTCCATTTCTGCACTATGTTTCTGCTTCTATTCCATTTTTTATTTTGGCATTAATACTGACAGTAAAAAGGGTACCAACAGTGTCAGAACCAAGCCATTAACAAAGCCTAAAATTCCTGTATGCAAGTCAGTATATTTAATGATGACAGGCAATGTAGAATCCATGGTACTGGCGCCACCTATACCGATACTCATAATTTTATTATATCTTGCTACCAAAGGGATCAAAGCGAACGACAAGGTTTCTCGCAAAACGTTAGTCAAAAAGGAAATAGTGCCTATTTCCACGCTGTACATAGTACTTATGACTACCGAAGATAAACTGTACCAGCCAAGGCCTGCACTGACAAGTACCGCATCTTCCAATTTCATACCGGTAAGCGTTCCTGCGATACCTCCGCCGGCAATACTGCCGATGACCACTGATGTTGGAATGGCCGCCATTAATGCTAATCCTTTCGGATTGCATATTTTCTTTATTATATGCCTGTTACTGCCGATTTCTATACCTGCAACAAAAACCATGAAAGCCAAAGCTGCCAGCAGTACTTCATCAAGTATCGGCCTGGCTGATATTGTCAGCCACAAATAGCCAAAGCCCATGCCGCATAGAATTGCCGCAATAATACCATAAATCATGCCTTGCCCTCCTGTTCTTCTGTTCTGATGTCATCGGCAAACAATCTGGTGACAAACCACAACAATGCTAAACTGCCCGCTATTATGCCAAAAGCCATAATTACCGACCGAAAGCCCAGCAGTCCAAGATTACGCAGAAGTTCTTCATCACAGCCAATTTTGGCACCAAGACACCAGAGCATGATGAGCAAAGCTACCGTTGAAAGGCGATTCAGATTTTTTTTCGTTTTATAGTTAAAAAAATCAAGCCACCCAAATAAAATGCCTGCTGCGATACTGATAAAAATGTTTTCCAAGTGTCTGTCCCCCCATAAAAAGAATAAGCCCCGCACGGGGGACTTATCCTCATGATTTCTTATTCAATAACCATCAGTAACGGATAAAGAGGTTGCCCGCCATCAAATAGTTCGATTTCCCAATCGCCATTTATCTTTTTCAGCTCCTCAGCCAGTTCTTCGGCCTGCTTAGATGGCATATCCTTGCCGTAATAAATGCTGATCAATTCTGCTCCTTCAGCAGCAATAGCAAGTGTTGCAGCTGTGACATTTAAAAGTTGGTCACCGGCGCAAACTATTTTCTCTTCTGCAAGACCGATATATTGGCCTTTTTTTACCTTGATACCGTTCACAACACTATCTCTGACCGCTATGCTGCAGGCAGCGCTGCGCGCCGCTTTTGCTTGCTCTCTCATAGCCATAACATTCTCTACCATGGATTTTTCTTTGTCAAAAGCGATAAGCGCTGCCAAACCCTGAGCGAGATTGTTGGTAGGGATAAAATCTATCTGCTTTGTCCCTAACAACCTTTTCACCTGCTGAACTGCCAATACTATATTTTTATTATTAGGCAGAATGATATATTGTTCGGCACTGCCTTCTTCAATGCAGCGGACAAAATCTTCAACCGGCGGATTCATGCTTTGGCCACCGTATATTATCTCTTCTGCCCCGATACTTTTCATTATCTTGGCAATGCCATCACCGGCTGCTACAGACACTACTGCTAAGCCGGCTTTGGTAACGGCTGGCTGCTTGACAAAAAGCTTTTCCCGGTGTTGGTCTGACATATTATCTATTTTTATGTCATGCAAGCTGCCCCATTGAATAGCCTTTTGCAGAATTGCTCCCGGGTTTTTGGAATGTATGTGTACCTTCACTATGTCAAAGACAACGCCGACAATCAAAGAGTTTCCCATACCTTCCAGCGCCTGCATTACTTCTTTTTCTTCTATGTGTGAATCACGCACGACAAATTCCGTGCAATAGGGATATTCAAGGTCAAATTCTTCGGTAAGGTTAAGCTTTACTTCCGAAGGCGCCGCCGACAGAAAAACAGGAGGCACTTCTCCCTTTAGCCCTGCCAGGCAGCCTTCGAAAAAGACTATCAAGCCTTGACCGCCTGCATCGACAACACCTGCTTCCTTTAAAGCAGGTAATAGTTCCGGTGTCCTTTCAAGTTCCGCGCGACCGGCTGCAATTGCCTGCCTTAGCACTTCCGTAAATTCAAGACCGCCGCGCACGGCATGATAGGCTCCTTTGGCAATACCTCTGGCTACTGTAAGGATAGTACCTTCAACCGGCCTGGAAACAGAACGATAGGCATATAAAATGCCATATTGGAAAGCCTTACCGATTTCGTTATTAGTAGCAGCATCTTTGCCAGCCAGTCCTTTGCCAATTCCGTGCAGCAGCTGTGAAAGAATAACTCCTGAATTGCCGCGTGCACCAAGAATAGCAGACTTCGCAGCCGCCTGGCCAACTTCTCCTATTGTTACATTTTCCAGCTTACTGACAGACTCTGCGACAGCTGCCATCGTATGCAGCATATTAGTACCCGTATCGCCGTCAGGAACAGGAAAAACGTTAAGATTATTGATCATTTCATAATTATTTTCAAAACTTTGGTAAGCGCCCAGAAGCATCATTTTTAGTTGGCTGCCATCTATCGCCGCTTCCTGCTTGATTTCCATTAATTACACCCTTTCTACTTTTTGCGCCGTAAAAAGATTCCGATAACTTTTGGTCCCAAATGTGATGCCAGCACAGTTCCAATCCCTGTTACAAGGATAGGCACACCGGGATACATCTCCATTAGTTGTTTTTTCAGTGTTTCCGCATCCTCAGGTGCTTCAGCATGGGCAATATACATGGCCTCAAAAGGCGCGAATCTTTCCCCTAATTCCACCATTCTCCGCAAGGTCTTCGTTCTCGTTCTGACTTTATCCGCAATGGTCAGCTCACCCTTTTTGTCCAGATAAACAATCGGCCGAATGCCAAGCAAGTTTCCTACCAGAGCACCAACAGCCCCTATCCTTCCGCCCTTTTGCAGATAAGTTAAAGTATCAACACTGAAAATGGTTTCCGTTCTTTGAGCCAGATCATTAGCATAAGCCTCTACTTCATCCATATCAGCGCCATTTTCAATATATTCCAGAACAGCCATTGCCATACCTGAGACCGCATTGGCAGTAGTCAAACTATCAACGACACGTATATCCGCGCCCGGAACTTCCTTGATTACCTGCTTGGCAGCCAGACGCGCCGTTTGTACAGTGCCGCTGAGAACACCGTCTATAGTAATCATTAATATCTTTTTACCTTGTTCGGCTAGCTCTTTGAAAATTGCCAAAAAATCGCCGAGCGGCGGCTGTGAAGTTTTAGGCAGTTCACCGTTTGCTTCAACCATGGCGAACATTTCTGCCAAAGACTTCTCACCATCGCGCCATTCTGTTTTGCCGTGCCGCACGCTCAATTTTAGCTCGTGACAGCGCGAATCGTTTTTTAATGGAGTTTCTCCCATGACAGCAGTACTGTCTAATACAATATGTATATCGTTGCGCATTAATATTTCTCCTGAATAATTACTTTTTAGGCGGTAATGCGTTAATTATAAATAAGCCCTATTAATTGTAACATATTTGACCAAAAATCCAAAACTATACTACTATCATTGGTTAGCAGAAGATTATCTTCTGTAGTTCTTCCAGCATACCTTCATAACTGAAATCAGTCGGTAAAACAACCTCTGCTCCATATTCCCAGCATACCTCTGCTGTCGCCGGATTTTTGCACAGAAAAATGCTGCCGTGCTTAGCTCTGCGCAGTAAATATTCGGCTTCCCGTGGTGTATTAAGCAAAAATATCGTCTCTTTTTCTTCAGGTATACTAAAAGCCAAACCTTCCCTCTTCGTAAATACCATGTTCACTGCTGCCGAAAGGCCGGTCCATTCCTGTCCGTCCGCCGCTGCAACGGTTCCCCCTACTTTTTCAAAAACGCTGTTTTGCTGTAAATATAAAGGTTTTATCGGAATATAATCTGTTCTCACGCCCTGCTGCAATAGTGCTGCAGCGGTGTTTAAATCCTGTGCGGCAAATTTCAAAGTACTCGTTAGCAACTCACCGAAAGACGCAAAAAACAGCCTGACAGCGTCAGGCGTAGAAAAACAAAGCCATACTATTTTTCCCAACAGTTCTCTGCTTATAGCTGGCTTATTTATAACAACTCTTTGGCTTACAGGCAATATTGCATGTTTAATACCGCGTTCCTTTAAAACTTTTGCCAATCGATGTCTGCCCATATCGCCGGCAACATCTTTTTCGCACACAAGGTAAACTTGTTTAGACACCGTAATCCCCCTTAATAATTGCTTTAATTATAGCATACACCTTTTGTCAGACTCAAAAAAAGCAAAAAAAAAAGCCCTTACTAGAAGGGCAAAATGAGGGGCTGATTCATTACATACTTAGTATAACATTTTTGTATACAATGTGCAACAACCCTATTTAAATATTTTTTATTATTTGAAATCTTCGCCTATATAGACAATACCTTCCGTATTCGCATCAGGATTACGTGATATGCGCATAGAATAACTGAATGGCAATGTTGATAGTTTGCTTACTACCCAACCATCAGTGTTCGTTGCAACTACCTGCGTAGAAGAAATTCTTTCACCGGTACCAGTGCTGGCAACGATAAACCCGGCACTCTCAGCCATACTCACGGCCTTGTCAAGTGCTTCAGCCCTGCCGCTGCAGTTGATGATTTTCAGTGAAACACTACGTTTAGAGGTTTGCTCAGAGGTTTGCGATTCACTGGTTGCTCCTGATTTAGTCTGGCTGGTACCTTTCTTAGAAGTATCAGTCGGTGCCTTTTTTGTGTCAGTTGTGGAACCGTTCTTCTTCAATTCCTCTGCAGTTGTCTTGCGTAATACTTTGACTGTCTTATCGGTTTTCTCGTCTTTTGTGACTTCAAGTTTATCATCAGGAACGACTTTTTTGTATTCAGCTTCGAATTTCTCCGCCGCCATGCGATATTTATCACTCATCGTTGCGCCTTGCATATCAACCATCAGTTGTCGCAAGTCGGTCATATCAGGAACCCAATAACTTATTTCATCGATATATACCGGTTCACCAGGTACCATAGCCATATTAAGCCCTTTTTGTTCCTTCATGGTCGTATTCATTGCCCTGGCAACTTTTGCCATATCAGTAAGCGGCATATCGGTTTTTACCATCGACAGCAATTCCTTGACCAATCCAGGCATTTTTGTAATGATCTGGGACGAAGTAACCTTCTCATAAATAGCAGCCATAAAATGCTGCTGGCGTTTTATACGACCGATGTCACCCTCCTCGTCCCGGTAGCGAACATATTGGATAGCAGTTTTACCATCCAGATGCTGCCGACCTTTTTGCAGGTCAATAACCAGATTATCATAGGGATCTTCATAATACATATCTTTTTCAACATCAATGTCAATGCCGCCTATAGCGTCTACCAGGTCTTTAAAACCTCTGAAATCAATTACCACATAGTTGTTAATCTGTATTCCGAGGAATTCCTCGACAGTCTGCTCAGTTAATTTGTGGCCACCAAAAGCAAAAGCATGATTAATCTTGTCCCAGCCGCGTCCTGGAATTTTCACCATAGTATCGCGTGGAATCGAAAGCAAGGAAACATTATTGCTTTTAGGATCCATCATAACGACAAAAAGAGTATCAGAACGGCCGGTATCTCCATCACGCTCATCTACCCCCATGACCACTATGTTCTTTTTCAAAGCCAGCCGGTCGGCACGGCTCAGGGAATCTAATGCCATACCGCCAAAAAACGGACCATTGGTAACATATTCATACACCAAATAGCTAAGAGCCAAAATTACTGCGGCTATCACTGCTATGGTTTTTTTGCCAAACTTCATCTGCACGTTTATTTCTCCTCTATTCTTCTGAGTCTTAATCACACAATTATACAAAAATTATGCTTTATCGTCAAAGAAATTTTCCGGCACTTCTTTTTTCAGCCTGCGTAAAAAGCTATAAAGAATTCTGGCAGTTAAACCCCAGATTACATGTCCATCATATTCATAAAAATATACGTCATATCCTTTACGTTGCAGCCAGCCGCGCGGATGACGCGGCAGCAGATCAAACGGAAAATCCTCAGTAGCCCGATTGGCAAGCTCCATATGAACTTTACGAGGATTTTGTTTAAACAATTCTGAAAGCGGTACTACAAATATCTCACTTACCTCAGCACAGCTTGGTTTCACCTTGGAAACTTCCCAGATGTTGCCAACATAAGGATGCACTATAGGGCCAAGATGTGTCACCAAATAATCAAGCTCACCGCAAACTATCATATCATCCGGTGTCAGATTGAGTTCCTCACATGTTTCCCTGACAGCTGTATCCTGGAGAGTGCAATCCCCTTTTTCCTTTTTACCGCCTGGAAAACATACTTCTCCCGGCTGCCAGGACAGGGATTTAGACCTTACCTCAAATAGTACGCCTAACTCACCATCTTTTTCAACCAAAGGCAATAATACTGCCGCTTCCGTAGGTTGGTCTGCTCTGTCTATACCGGCAGGCCTTCTGGCTAACATTGACTGTATATATGCGCATGCCCTTCCCTCACATGGAATTTCCATGATGCTCTCCCTCCGTCCTTGTTTGTAACTTCTGTTTCTTTGCTTCTTTTCCTGCTATAACAAGCATTCAATATTACCAACATTTATCTGAATATGACTATAAAACGCCTGCTCATTTAATAAAAATGAGCAGGCGTCACTGCACTGACATTCACGCAAATATTTGCCAAAGTGCAACACCTACAACACCCGGCACTCCGAAAAAACCCACAATCAGAGCTTTAATCACAGTTATTTCAATGTGGAAAGCAAAAACAGCACCTACGAGATTGATAAGCCACAAAGTTGCTCCACCGATAATGCCGTTCCATACCAATTTGAACGGTAATGAAAAAACTTTAACCAAAAACAGCAGAATGACTACAGCTGCAATATAGGGCAAAAAAGCTGTGAACCCTGACATTTATAAACACCTCTTACATATTCCTTCTATTTTCCAACGCTCTGGCAAGCGTCATTTCATCAGCATATTCCAAGTCGCCGCCAACAGGAAGACCATGGGCAATACGACTTACAGTAACGCCAAGTGGTTTCAAAAGCTGAGCCAGATATACCGCGGTAGCTTCACCTTCTATATCAGAGTTAGTTGCAATGATTATTTCTTTTACCTGCGTCTGCTGCAGACGCAAAAGCAACTCTTTAATTCTGATATTATCAGGTCCGATGCCATCAAGCGGCGATAAAACACCATGCAGAACATGGTAAACGCCTTTATAGCCATGGCTGCGTTCCATTGCCATCAAATCCTGAGGCTGTTCCACGACACAGATTATGGAGCTGTCCCTGTCCCTTCTGCCACATATTTCACAAATTTCGCTGTCAGAAAGGTTGTAGCAGACGGAGCAAAGTTTAATCTGCTGTTTCGCAGCCAGAAGCGCTCCAGCCAGTTGCCTTACTTCGGACTCCGGCCTGTCAATTATATGGTAAGCAAGACGCATGGCCGTTTTGGAGCCAATGCCCGGCAATCGCCTCAGCTGCTCATACAAATCAGCCATAGGTTTGATCATTCGCATAATTTTCCTCTTTTGCTGATAATTACATACCTGGCAGTTTCATACCGCCGGTTATCTTGCTCATTTCTCGTTCAGTCATCTCGTCAATTTTACGCATGGCTTCATTAACACCGGATACAATCATATCCTGCAGCATTTCCACATCATCAGGGTCAAGAGCTTCCGGCTTAATTTTAATACTTTCAATTTCTTTTTTGCCATTGGCAACTATAGTCAAAGCCCCGCCGCCGACAGTTGTTTCGACAGTGCGTGTTTTAAGTTCTTCCTGCATCTTCAGCATTTCTGCCTGCATCTTTTGTACTTTTTTCATCATACCTTGCATATTGCCCATATTTCCCATACCGTTAAACATCTGTATATCCTCCTTAAAATGCTAACCTTTATAAATTGTATCAAATAGCTTCAACTATTAAAAGAAAAATTATATTTTCTCCAGTGTGCCGCCAAAAATTTCCAATGCTTTTTTAACCGTCGGGTCAAGTTCCTGCTCCTTTTTTACAGTCTTTTTGGCAGGCTTTGCCTCTTCCACGACACAATGTAGACAAACCGCTTCTCTGGAAAGCTCCAACATTACTTCTTCCATTTTTTGTTTGTAATCATGGCGTTTCATCCTTTCACAGGAATAAGCCACTTTAAAAGCAACTGTCAGATTTTTGCCATCAAACCCTTCGACAGAACCACAAGAAGCACAAGCATGCAGGGACATCTTCTTATCAGCTTTGATTCTGGCAAGAGCCTTGCCCCAAAGCTCCTCTCCTTCCGGTATCATTTCTCCGGCAGGGGCTGTGGTGATTGCAGCCTTGACCTTGTCCTGCTGAACTTCTTCATAGGCTGCCACCGGCTCATCATGCGCTTCTTTAACTTTCACAATCTCTGCAGCTGGTTTTTCCGGCTGCACTATCCTAGGTGGCATCGTTGTTTCTGCGGCTCGCCTTACCTTTTTGAGCGGCTCCTGCACTGAATGACCTGGCGTTACCGGTGCGGCTACAAAAGCAGCATCTTCCACAACGCCTTTGCCAGCAAGCATCTTTTCCAATTTTTCCACCCTGGCCTGCAGGGCCTGCAGCGATGCGCCTTCTAATTTACATAAATCAAAAATACATAACTCCGCCGTTATCTTACCGCGTACGGCCCAGCGTAATTCCTCCATGGCTTCATGCAGCCGCTGCTGAGCGGCAACAATACGTGCTTCTGTAAAAAGAGGCGACAATCTCTCGAAGGCTTCTTTCGTATCTGTCAGATAGATATCACCATAATGTGGCGCTGCCTGGTATAAAAGCAAAGCCCTGAGATATTCGGATAATTCGGTCAGAATTTGTCTGACGTCCTTGCCCTGCCCAATAAGTTCGTTCATCGTCAGCAGAGCCTGCGGTAAGTCCTCTTCGCCGATTGCCGCTGTAAGTGCGCGCAGCCCCTCCCGTCCAACAATACCAAGGACGGAGCGAACTGACTCTACGGTTACTTTCTTATCCATAACCGCGCATTGATCCAAAAGACTCAAAGCATCACGCATGCCTCCGTCTGCCTGGATAGCAATCAAATGCAAGGCATCCTCTTCTGCTTCGATTTCACTTTCGCGTGCAACTTTTGCAAGGTGCTCCGCAATTTCCTCGACAGTAACACGATGGAAGTCAAACCGCTGACAGCGCGAATGGATAGTAGCCGGAATCTTATGCGGCTCAGTCGTTGCCAGAATAAAAACAACATGCCCCGGTGGTTCTTCCAACGTTTTCAGCAAAGCATTGAAAGCATCATTTGTCATCATATGGACTTCATCAATTATATAAATCTTATAACGTCCATTAACAGGAGCAAAAGCAACCTTTTCCCGCAATTGTCGTATTTCATCTATGCCACGGTTGGAGGCAGCATCAATTTCAAAGATATCCATAGAGCTGCCTTCGGTAGCCCTACGGCAATTCTCACACTGGTTGCAAGGATGGGCGCTGGGTCCCTTTTCACAGTTCAAAGCCTTAGCCAAAATTCTGGCTGTGCTGGTTTTACCGGTGCCGCGTGGCCCTGTAAACAAATAAGCATGGGCAATTTTTCCTGTATCCAGAGCATTAGTCAATGCTGTGCGGATATGATCCTGACCTACCAAAGCATCAAAATCCTGCGGCCGCCAGCGACGATAAAGCGCTATGTAGTCCACGCACTCACCCCTTCAAAAAGTCTTCACTAAGTATTATACAATAAAAATTTTACCTGCAATAGTTATTTACTACAGTTAACATTCATTACTACCATAATCATAAACAAAAAGACCACTCATAGCAGCATTAAAAGCTACTGCGAGCAGTCTAAAGATTATTTTCCTGTCGGGCCGCAGCTGCAGGCACCCCTGCGGCACACAAGAGTTACCGCTTATCGCTGCTTCCTTCCGGACCTGACGAGGTTCACGGGCTCTCATTGCGCAGGACCCGACAGCCACGGTCCGACAGAAAAATAAAAACCGCAACATTGGCGGTCAATTTTAAATGGCGGAGAGAGAGGGATTCGAACCCTCGGTACCCTTTCAAGTACACACGCTTTCCAGGCGTGCTCCTTCAACCGCTCGGACATCTCTCCGGTTGAAAAACTTTGGTGAAACATTTGCAATTAGGCCAACAAAAAATATTTCGCAGCCGTAAACCGACTGCGAATATTAGTATACTGATTAATCTTAAGATTGTCAAGAATATATTGTAATATTTAAATCAAATATCATCAATTTCAGGCAACATCAGAAGCGGCCTGTTCGTATTAAGTGCCAGATTCTGCGCAGTACTGCCCAGTGGTAAACCTTTGACCAGCCCGGCGCCGGTTTTGGCGATAACAATCATCGATGCATCTATTTCTACGGCTATACGCTGCAATTGTTTGGAAGGAGTGCCCTTAGCAACCCTGACAGTACCGCAAACGCCAAAAATTTTCACTTCATCAGCGAGCTCGTTAAGCTTCATTTCCGCCTTCTGCATCTGTTCTTTCAAATCATCAGCATTACGGCTTTTTTCAATAACATGTACAAAGACAACTTCTTCAATGTGTTCTCTTAAATTGCGTATCACATTCAGAGAGACCAAAGATTCCTTGGAAAAATCCGTGGGCACCAGAATATTCTTTAGTAAAGGTTTATGTTCGTTCTTTTCATCATATATTTTATCAATAAAAAGCGGATATTTTGCCATTCTTGCTAAGTCAAAGGTTGTGCTTCCGAGCAGCGTGCTGCGAATAAACCCTTTACCATGCGATGCCAAAAGTGCCAAATCAACCCCCAACTCTTCCGCAATTTTATTAATCTGTTCAATTGGCTCACCTACAGGCAGCAAAACATCAACATGTTCATAGCCTGCTCTGCGCAAGTCCTCTTCGCAGCGTTTAAGCTTAGCCTGGCTCTGTTTGTAGCTACTACTGTGAGGATCAGCATCCTCGTCATCATCGAGGACATGTACCAGCACTATCTCGGTTCCGGTGTCAGGGCAAAGTTCAAACAAACAGTCCTGCAGTTTGCCTGAAGCACCTGAAAGGTCGGTGGCCAGTAAAACTTTGTTAAAATTATTCATATATTTCCCACTCCCAAAAATATTATAACGATTTCCTAAGGAATAGTACTCCTAACTAATTTATCTTAAGTTCGGCAAGAAATTAAAAACTCCTGCTTTCTTTGTTGACTTTACTACTTAATTAGCTTACAGTTTAAGTAAAATTAGTCTATGCTAAAGGAGAATATTATGATTAGGCTGCGAAACAATATCATACTGCCGCTTGCTTTATTGTCAGCCTGGTTGCTCGTTACGAAATATGAGCTTTTCAGCCCTTATCTTTTGCCTTCTCCGCAAAGAACTTTTACTGTTTTCTGGCAGCTTTTTCTTGATGGAACCCTCACACGTCATTTATCAATAAGTCTGCTGAGAGTACTTGGCGGCTTTTTTTGTTCCTGCCTTGTTGCTTTACCCCTGGGAATTCTTTGCGGCCGCAGCACACGTTTTCATGACTTTTTCTGGCCTGTTTTGGAATTTTTGCGTCATGTGCCGCCGCTTGCCGCTATCCCTCTCATCATTTTATGGTTCGGCATCGACGAAGCCTCCAAGCTCATGATAATTTTTCTCGCATCTTTTTTTCCGCTTTTCCTTAATACTTACGGCGGAATCAGAAATTGTGATACCAAGCTGCTCGAAGTTGGCTCATCTTTGCATTTTACTACTTGGCAAACGGCCCGTTACATCCAATTACCTGCTGCAGTTCCTTCGATACTTGTCGGTTTGCAGTTGGCTCTGGGCTACAGTTGGCGGGCACTTATAGGCGCTGAGCTGATTGCCGCTTCATCAGGAATCGGTTATATGATATTGGATGCCGAACAGATGTCCCGTCCGGACATCGTACTCGTTGGCATTTTCTGTATTGGCATTCTGGGAACCTTGATTAATCGCCTATTTCTGAAACTGACTTGCAAGCTCTTGCCTTGGCAAGGAAAGGCAGGTGATGATTAATGCCGATCAAAATTGATGCTTTGACTAAAGTCTACAGTACAGCAGAAACAAAGGTTACCGCGCTGGCACCAACAACATTGTCTTTTGCAGATCACAGCTTTACAACCATTGTCGGTAAAAGCGGCTGTGGGAAAACAACCCTGCTGCGGCTTTTAGCAGGTTTAGAAGAGGCTACGAACGGCACCGTATCTTTTAGCACCAAGAAACCGGAAATCGGCTTTGTGTTTCAGGAACCGCGCCTGATGCCATGGCTGACCGTCGCAGAAAACATCGCTTTTGCAATCCGCAAAGGCGACCTGTCCACAGAAAAGCTGCCTCAGCTTCTTGATATTCTGGGTTTATCCGCTTTTGCGCGATCTTATCCTTCGGAGCTTTCCGGCGGTATGGCGCAAAGAACTGCCCTGGGCCGGACATTATTTCAAAACCCCGATATCATCCTGATGGATGAACCTTTCGGTGCGCTCGACTATTTCACCCGAAAAGGGCTGCAGGAAACTCTGCTTGACTTATTCCGTCTGGAAAGAAAAACCATCATCTTTGTTACCCACGACGTGGAAGAAGCCATTCTGCTGGGTGAACGCGTCTTGATTATGCAAAAAGGCGCTATTATTGGCGATATACCAGTAAAACTTACTTATCCTCGTGATCCGGCTGCCAGCGAAGTACTGACCTTAAGGCGTCAGATTCTCGAGGGTCTTGAGTCAAAAAATGTAAAGGTGGTAGATCAATCGTGAAGAAATCCTTATTACTGACTGTAATTGCTTTTACTGCTTGTGTGTCCCTTGCTTTAGCGGGCTGCGCTGCCAAAACAGCGCCGGATACCAAAAAAGCTGCTGCACCAACTTCGATAAAGATTACTTATGTAAAATCCCCTCTTAACATCCCGTCAATCGTTGATAAAAATAACCAGACTATCGCTAATTCTTTTGCCAAAACCAACACAAAGGTGTCCTTTCCGGATATTAATTCCGGCGCCAAACAAACAGAAGCTCTGGCAGCCGGCAGTCTTGACATCTGCAGCGCTTTAGGCGGCACTTCCGCAATTCTTGCCGCTTCCAACGGTGTTGATGTCAAAATCATCGGCACTTACAGCAGGGCTCCGAAAGCTTTTAACATCATGGCCAAAGATCCAGCAATCAAAACCACCGCTGATTTAAAAGGCAAAAAAATTGCCGGGCCGAAAGGTACTATTCTTCATCAGATTTTAATCGCCGCCTTGGATAAAGAAGGCTATAAACCTGGCGATGTTGAATTCCTTTCTATGGGTATCCCAGAATCAGTCAATGCCATGATGACAGGCAGCGTTGATGTTGCCCTTGTCGCCGGCGCCGATGTACTGCGTGCCCAAAAAGCAGGCGCCCACATAATAGCTAACGGCGAAAATCTCGTTGATGCGACCATCGTCATAGCCGTCAGCGGCAAATTCCTTGAGCAGTATCCGGAGGCAGTTAAACAATACCTGGCTGCGCACAAAGAGAACATTGCCTTCATGAATGCTAACAAAGCAAAAGCCTACGAATTCACTGCCAAAGAAACAGGGCTCAACGCCAGCGATGTTGAGCTTATGGCTCCTTGGTATGATTTTGACCCAACCATTACCGACAAAGATATCATCGAACTGGAAAAGACTCAGGATTTCCTTTTGAAAACAGGTATGCAAACGAATAAGATCGATATCAAGAAAATGATCGTTCGTTTATAATCTATTTAGTAAAAATATTTACACAAAGCACGCGCAGAAAAAAAACGCGTGCTTTTTTATTATTTTTTCTTGACAGTCAAGCTCACTTTGCGATATCATACGTTTCAACAACTTAATATCGACTTCTTATCCAGAGAGGCGGAGGGACTGGCCCAATGATGCCCGGCAACCACGGTTAAACCGTATGGTGCTAATTCCAGCAGACCAAAGTGTCTGAGAGATGAGAATGTGGTGCTTTCATAATTCAGCAGCCGTTCATCTCGAACGGCTGTTTTCTTTTGTACCAGCCGATTACATACAGAAAAGGAGACGCTGCTTTTGCAGCATGCCAACTATGAAAATAAGTGAATTGTTCTCACAAGAGAAACCCGTCGTATCCTTCGAAGTATTCCCACCAAAGCCAGATTCACCTTTTGAAACTGTTTTAGAAGCCGTTGAAGCCCTACATGTTTTGAGACCTGATTTTATCAGCGTAACTTACGGTGCTGGCGGTTCCACGCATAGCAAAACGCTAGAACTGGCGCAGCATATTAAAAACGAATTAGGCATTGAAGCATTGGCACACTTGACCTGTATCAGCAGCAGCGACGAAGAAATTGAAAAAATCCTGGATGAAATTGCAGACAGAAATTTAGAAAATATTCTGGCCTTGCGGGGAGATCCACCGAAAGACTGCCATAAGCAAATTAACAAAATACACGCTTGTAATCTCATTGAGCGCATTGCCGCCCGCAAAAAATTCTTCATTGCCGCTGCAGCTTACCCGGAAGGTCATCCTGAAGCCTCGAGCCAAGAGGAAGATTTGCTGCACCTGAAAGAAAAAGTTGATGCTGGGGCAGGGCTTTTGATTACTCAGATCGCTTTTGACAATGACTATTTGAAACGTTTCCATGAAAAAGCTTTGCAGCATGGTATTAACGTTCCGATAACAGCCGGCATCATGCCGGTCTTCAGCGCCAGTCAAATCAAACACATCAGCGGTCTTTGCGGCGCAACTTTGCCGCCAGCTTTGCAAAACATGATGGAAAAATATTCGCATAATCAGGACGCACTGCAGTCAGCAGGCATTGAATACGCCTGTCGCCAGATAGACGATCTCGTTTCTTATGGTTTCGCCGGCATCCATATCTACACAATGAATCGCCCTCTGCTCGCCCGAGCCATACTCACCGGCACAAATTTACGTTAAAAACAAGGAGGAGCTTAAAATGAAATTTGAAACACTAGCAGTCCATGCCGGACAACAGCCAGATCCTGCAACAGGCGCGCGCGCTCTGCCTATTTATCAGACCACAGCCTATAGCTTCAAAGATTCTGACCATGCTGCCAGATTATTTGCTTTAAAAGAAAGCGGCAACATCTATACACGCCTTACCAACCCAACTACCGAAGCCTTCGAAAATCGCATGGCAGCCCTCGAAGGCGGCAGCGGTGCTGTAGCCTTTGCTTCTGGTCATGCTGCTATCGTCGGCACCTTTCTCAACTTCCTGCAAACCGGTGATGAAATAGTCAGCTCTTCCACCCTCTACGGCGGCACCTTCAATATGCTGCAATATACCCTGCCTCACCTTGGGATTACTACTCATTTCGTAGATGCCCAGGATCCCGAGAATTTCCGCAAAGCGATAACACCAAGGACCAAAGCCCTATATGCGGAAACAATCGGCAACCCCAAAATTGACGTACTCGATATTGAAGCTGTAGCGAAGATTGCACACGAAAATGGTCTGCCGCTGATTCTAGACAACACCTTCCTTTCACCATACCTGTGCCAACCTATTGAATTCGGCGCGGATATTGTTGTTCACTCAGCCACTAAATTCATCGGCGGTCACGGCACCTCGATGGGCGGCATTGTAGTTGACAGCGGTAAATTTGATTGGAACAGTGAAAAGTTTCCCCTGCTCAGCCGGCCTGATCCTTCCTATCATGGCCTTAACTACGCCGAAGCCCTTGGCCCCACAGCTTTCTGTACACGCCTAAGAACACAGATTCTGCGTGATTACGGCGCCTGCATCAGTCCCTTCAACAGTTTTCTCTTAATGCAAGGCCTGGAGACCTTACCCCTGCGTCTTGCCAAGCATGTCGAAAACGCGCTTGCTGTAGCCAAATTTCTAGAAAACCACCCGCAGGTTTCCTGGGTCAGCTATCCGGGTCTCGCCAGCCATCCTGATTACGCAAAAGCACAAAAGTATCTGAACAAAGGCGCCGGTTCCATTTTTACCTTTGGCATCAAAGGTGGCTTGGCAGCGGGTAAAAAATTCATTGATTCGCTGAAGCTCTTCTCCTTGCTCGCCAATGTCGGCGATGCGAAATCACTGGTTATTCACCCGGCCAGCACTACCCATTCCCAGCTTACGACAGAGCAGCGCCAGCAAGCCGGCGTACCTGACGATTTAATTCGTCTTTCGATTGGCATTGAAAATGCCGATGATTTGATTGAAGACCTATCGCAGGCACTCGCAGCATCAAAATAATACGATATTAATGCTCGGAGGATAGAACAATGCCAATTAAAATCAACAATGATTTACCTGCCAAAAGTATTTTGGAACAAGAAAATATCTTTATCATGCCGGAAGAACGTGCAGAAACCCAAGATATCAGACCGCTGAAAATTCTGCTGCTCAACCTCATGCCTACCAAAATAATCACGGAAACGCAGTTCTTGCGCCTGCTCAGCAACACCCCGATACAAGTCGAAATAGATTTTCTCTGTACAACTTCCTACACGCCAACCAACACTTCCCACGAACATTTGATAAAATTTTATGAATCTTTTGCCGACATCCGCGACCGCCGTTACGACGGTATGATTATTACCGGCGCACCGGTAGAACAGATGGCCTTCGAAGAAGTTGATTACTGGCAGGAATTTGCAGAAATCCTGGAATGGAGCAAAACCCATGTCTATTCGACCCTTTACATCTGTTGGGCTGCACAAGCCGGTCTTTACTACCACTATGGCATCCCTAAATATGATCTGCCCCGTAAAACATTTGGAGTTTTCCCACATACACTGAACCAGGCTCACCTTGATAAGCTTTTCCGCGGTTTCGATGATATCTTTTTCGTACCGCATTCCCGCCATACAGAAGTTCGTCGCGAAGATATTCTGCAGCATAAAGAGCTTCACATCCTTTCCGAATCACCCGAAGCCGGTGTTCTTGCTGTAGCCGACCAACTCGGCCGCAAATTTTTTATCTGTGGCCACCCGGAATATGATCCACTCACTCTCAAGGCAGAATATGACCGTGATTATGACAAAGGCTTAAATCCCGATATACCTGTTAATTACTATCCTGATGACGACCCAACGCAGACACCCGTAGTAAGATGGCGCAGTACTGCTAATCTCTTGTTTTACAACTGGCTCAATTACTATGTTTACCAAGATACGCCTTATGATCTTAGTACACTTTGATTGGGCTTGAACCTGACTTCCTAACAGGGTACAATAGATATGAATTGGTTTTGAGGAGGTTAAGGTATGCAGCGTGCGGTTGAAAATATTTCAGAAAAAACAGGTATGCCCCCAGGCTCTTTTATATCTGTGGGTGTGAAAGAAGCTATCCCTTCCAAATTCTTTGTTTATAACATTGACGAAGCTAATACAAGAATGCAGGAAGTTGATTCTTTGACACCAAACCTGTTGAAGCATAACGACAAAACCTTGCTTTGGGTTGATACACAAGGTTTTTCTGATAAAGATTCCATCCATACTTTGTTTGAAACCCTGAACATTCCTTCTCTGCTGCAGGAAGACATTATCAATACCAGGCATAGGCCGAAAATTGAAGCTTTCGACGACAGCCTGCTAATAGTTACCAAAAGAATTATTGCCGGGCATGGTAAGCGCTTACACACAGAACACATCGTACTTCTGTTAGGGCCTGACTATATTCTTTCCTTCCAACCTCCAGTCAATGACAGTTTTCACGGAGTCCGCGACCGCATCCCTAAACTTAAATACCCCTATACACATAAGGGCTATGTCTTTTACATGTTGCTGGATAATCTTATTGATGGTCACTTTGCCATTATGGAACATCTGCACCAGCGTTTGGATCGATTGGAAAATAAACTTTTGAACTCCAAAGAAGAATTTTCCCCTCAGGAAGAATTGACCACTCTCAAACATGATATCGCAATGGCACGACGCATAATCGTGCCCATGCGCAGATTTGTCACTGATCTCCGTTTTAAACGCGACAACTATTTTCTGCCTGGCATTGATCCTTACCTTACTGATCTCAGTGACCACATCGAGCAACTGGCGGAATCCTGCGAAATATATAGCGAATCGATTACCATGCTAATTGAAATTAATTCAGAAAACATCAACATACGTACCAATGAAATCATGAAGACCTTGACCTTGATTTCGACGATTTTTATGCCTTTGACTTTCATAACCAGCGTCTACGGCATGAATTTCGACTATATGCCGGAACTGCGCATGCAGTGGGGTTATCCCATATGCATTACTTTCATGGGTATTATTTCCCTTTTCCTGTATAGGAATTTCAAAAATCGCAAATGGCTCTGATTGAGGCCATATAGAAACAAAAGACGCCTGCTTATTCAAGCAGGCGTCTTTTGTTTCTATTTTCAGTTCATGTTGAATACTTTACCCGGATTTAAAACGTTGTTCGGATCAAGAGCTTTTTTAATAGCTTTCATCATTTTCATTTCGACAGGATCAGTATATTTTTCCATCGGCGCTAATTTTTTGGCACCAATGCCGTGCTCGCCGGAAAGTCTGCCGCCTAAGCTGTAAATATAAGGATAAGCCTCCGCATGGAAACGCTCTAATTCACTTTCCCACATCTCATCACTCATATCGCCCTTCAGCATTGTAAAGTGCAGATTGCCATCACCGGCATGGGCAAGCGTAAACAATTGGAAAGGATAATCTTTTGCAACTTCTGTAAGATGTTCGATAGTCGTAGCAATTTGTTCGACAGGTACGACCAGATCATCAGAAGAGTTGACCAAGCTCAGTACGCGTGTAGACTCCAGACAGTTGCGACGGATCTTCCAGACCCTGTCATCTGCTTCCAGCACATCAGTTGCGCCATTAGCATTACACAATTCATCCAACTGTTCCATTTTGGTTTCCAGTTCATCTTCATTAAATGTCTCAACAGTAATAATAACATAGTTGCCGTCTTCATAATGAGGCAATTTCAATTCGCAATAATCGCTGGCAGAACGCACAAATTCATTAGCCATAAATTCAACGCTGGTCGGATTGAGTCCTGCTTTAATTAAAACAGGAACAATATCGATAGCTTTATTTAAATCAGTGAAAATTGCCAGAATATCCAATTTATAAGGAGCTAGAGGCAAAAGTTTCAAAGTTGCTTTTGTTATGATGCCCAAAGTTCCCTCACTGCCAATAACCACTTGTTCCATGCAATAACCAGTTGATTTTTTCTTCAGGCGTGCACCCAAATTAGCGATATCACCTGTTGGGGTAACTACCTCAACAGCATAAACCTGATCGCGGGTCGTACCATAGCGAACAGCTTTATTGCCACCGGCATTGGTCGCAATGTTACCACCTATCAGACAGCTGTCGGAACTGCAAGGGTCACCAGCATACAAAAGGCCTTTGCTGTTAGCCAGTTCCTGAATTTCTACTGTTCTGGCACCAGCTTCAACTACCATATACATGGCATCTTCGTTGACTTCCAATATCTTATTCATACGTTCCATTAAAAGAACAATACCGCCACAAACCGGAATGGCTCCACAGGAAACGCTGGTACCGGCACTTCTAGGCGTAACCGGAATAACGTATTCATTAGCAATCTTCATGACAGCCGCAACTTCCTCAGTATTTGCGGGAGCAACAACAACTTCAGGCAAATGATGAAAACGAGCGTCAGTTTCTTCATCGGTCTTATATTGGTTCAACTTCTCGGGATCACTGTAAACGTAGCTTTCGCCTACAGCAGCTTTAAGCGCTGAAATAACTTCTTCCGTGACAGGGTTATAATTACTCATTCCATTCTACACTCCTACTAATTTAATTGTTTTTCTGAAAGAACTTGCTTTTTCATTTTACACCAAAAGCCCAAAATTGTCACTTACAGTAAAATGTTTACATGAAAAAAAGAGCAATATTCCACCGGAACATTGCTCTTTCAAAATTGCTTAAATTTTTAGCAATTTGCCAGGATTCAGTATATTATTCGGATCCATTGCTTTTTTAATAGTTTTCATCACCAATAGCTCACCCGGTGCAGTATAAGTTTCCAGCTCTTCTAATTTTTTTACTCCGATGCCATGTTCGCCCGACAAACGCCCACCAATGCCATAAGCATATTCATAAACCTCGGCATGGAACTTGGCAACTTCTTTCTCCCAAACCTCATCAGCAAGTTCGCATTTGCAGAGAACAAAATGCAGATTGCCATCACCGGCATGGGCAAGCGTCATAACTTTGAATGGGTATTTCTTGCCGGTTTCCATGACGAATTTAATGGTTTCCGCAATTTTATCCAAAGGCACGACTAAATCATCCGTAATGCTGACGAGACTGATGATACGTACCGATTCCTGACAGCTGCGGCGCAGTTTCCATACTCTTTCATCCGCTTCCAAAACCTCAACGGCACCATTTTCACTGCACAGAGTGTCGAGCACTTCCATTTTGCTGTCCAGCTCATCTTCGCTGAAGGTTTCTACCGTAATGATGACATAGTTGCCATCCTCGTAATGCGGCAAACGGCTTTCACAATAGTCATTGGTAGAACGCACAAAACTATTATCCATGAATTCCACGCTCGTCGGTGTAATGCCAGCTTTAATTACTTTCGGAACGATATCAATGGCTTTTTCAACTTCGGTGAAAATCGCCAGCAAATCAAAACGGTATGGCGGCAGCGGCTGCAGCTTCAAAGTAGCCTTGGTAATAATACCCAAAGTGCCTTCACTGCCGATCAGTAATTGCTCCAGACAATAACCGGTCGTTTTCTTCTGCAAGCGTGCGCCCATTTCTACAATATCGCCCGTTGGTGTAACTACTTCAACTGCATAAACCTGATTTCTTGTAGTGCCATAACGTACAGCTTTATTGCCGCCGGCATTGGTTGCAATATTGCCGCCAATAAGGCAGCTGTCAGCACTGCAGGGGTCACCTGCATACAACAGGCCTTCTTTATTTGCAATTTCCTGAATTTCTTTTGTAAGTGCGCCAGCCTCTACCACCATATACATAGCATCATGGTTAACTTCGAGAATTTTGTTCAAGCGTTCAAGCAAAAGCACAATGCCGCCACAGACAGGGATAGCACCCCCAGCTAAGCTGGTTCCTGCCGACCTGACCGTGATTGGAAATTTATATTGGTTAGCAAGCTTCACAACGGCAGCAACCTCTTCCGCACTGCCAGGTAAAACTACTGCCTCAGGCAGATGGAAATAATGCGGGTTAGTTTCTTCGTCAGTTTTATAGGCGTCAAGCTTCTCCGGTTCGGTAAGAACATATTCACTGCCAACAGCAGCCTTTAAGGCTTCGATTACTTCATTGGTAACAGGCTTATACTCACTCATGCATATACACCCCTATAATTAATTTACAAGCTAAACAAAGTTTATTTTATTCTATAACAAAAGCGGCCGGTTGTCATCTAAAGCTTCCTAAGATAACCACCAACCGCAAAATTTCGAAAATATTGCCTTATTCTAATATCCTTCTTTGTTTTTTTGTTCCGCCATCTGTCCGGCAGTAATGCCAGGATGAACATACTTCGTTTTTTGGTCAGGGATCAGTTTGCCTAAATAAACAGCGTTTTGAGGGCACCACTGGGCACAAGCAAAACAATTGGCACAGGTTTCACCAAATACCGGATATTCTTCTTTCATCTCAATGCAGTTCATAGGGCAAATTTTTGCGCAGAGTCCACAGCCAATGCATCTATCTTCGGCAGCATACTTATGGTCAGTTTTGTAAATATTTTTCATTAACCACCAGCCAACGGCTTCTACCATATTTCCTACAAATAAGAATGAACTTCTTTGGTTATTTTCTTCGCGCTTTTTTACCGCTGTGGTAATTTCTAAAACCTTACTTGCTTCTGTTTTCAGCATTTCTTCTTTGAGTTTCACTGGTGAAGGAAAGACTATGCTGCTGTCCGGCAACGCCAACTTGAAGCCAGCATGCAATTTGATATCGCGCTGCGAAAGGATATGCTCGGCCTGGTTCAATGTTTGTCCGGCCATCGCTCCCATAGTTGCGACACCGAATAAATATTGCGGTGCCTTAAATTCTGCCTTTTGTAAGAAATCTTTAACCAAAGGCGGCAAAGCGAAACAATAAACAGGCGTTACAAAGCCTATGAGTTCATCTTTGACAGCATATGGTGAACGCAAATAAGCGCTGATTCCTTCAACGCGAGCTCCCAGTTCTTTGCCTAATTTATTGGCGACGTTCAAACTGTTGCCGGTTCCGCTGAAATAAAAGATTACTGCCATTATTGCCATCCTCCCCGCCTTATAAATTCACTTCCTTTACAGTAACATTGTATGCTTTCCCGTGCCTTTTTGCAAAATATCCCAAAACAATTTGCAGGATTATCAATGTAATCTGAAACCAATGTCTGGCTTAGTTTTAATTAACCAGCAAAATCTTATAGCACAACCAATATATACATACCAGTGACCTTATCGGCGTAGCTATTATAACTCAGCGCTCCAGTTCTTGCTAAAGAACTGCCAAGCGCGTGTCGAAGGCGGAGCAGAAAGGTTACTGGCATGTAACGCATCAAGCAAGCGCGTGTCGAAGGCGGAGCAGAAAGGTTACTGACGCGTAACACATCAAACAAGCATATATTGAATGCAGCGCAGAAAGACTACCGGTGTTCAACATATACAAAAGAGCAATGCTTCTGACAAAGCATTGCTCTTAATAACTCGTATTTTCAATTATTATAATTTACGCTCGTAACCTATCGCAACTACTTTGGCATAGTTGCCATTAGTATGCGCCGAGGAAAATCCGTCACCAGTTTTTGGGCTGATATCTTTGTCGCCTATATCAAGATGCCCAAGTGTTAAAGCAACAGTCTGGTTCTTGTCATGATATTGGGTACCCAGTGAATAAGTGCGTCTGTTACCGGTAGGAATCATGAAATCAGCATGTTCATCCGGTATCACGGAGCCATCATAGGCAAAGCCAGCCATCAAAGTATATTTGTCACTCAGCTTGCGCTCTAAACCAATCGCATAGCGCCAGCCATTGTTCCAATTCTTAGCGTCATTACTAACCATACCATTGTCAAAGGTCATCAAGAGCTTATCATATGTACTCCACCTAGTGTAGGTACCATTCAATTCAACTCTGGTCTTATCATCAAATTTATGGTTATAGCCAATAGCATAGCTATCCGGCAATACAACCTTTCCATGAGCCTTAGAATTCAAGGCACTATATGTAGAAGTGAAGTCTGCATCCATGGTATGTGTAATCCGCGAACGATAAACAAGACCTATTTCATTCTTCTTATCGAATTCATAATTTATTGCCGCATTCCAACCCAGAGCAGTTGTGTCGCCTTCTGTTTCAGAATCATAAGCTCCGCCAGCTATTTTCTTCTTTAAATCCAAAGCAACATAATTGATTTCTGCTCCGACAGCAGCACTGACTTTAGCATCCGGCTTCCACGCATAAGTCGGCGTAATGCTCATACCCTTAAGCTCGGAAGAATAAGCATTAGTGGCAACAATAGAATCTTTGCCGAATTCCGAAATCATACCGAAGCGCGTAAAAGCTCCTATACCAAACCACTGTTTTTCATCAATCTGGTCAACATAGTAGAAATAAGGCAAAATCCCAGGATGAACAACATTCTTGCCTGATTCAATCAAATTGCCTCCATCATCATAGGCTTTGTATTTACCATGCGGACTAATATAGACTGCGCCCGACTTCCAGGCAGTACCTTTAACTTTAGTAATAGAAGCTGGATTATATGCAACGTTCGCGGGATCATCCTCCGCAAACATTCTCGCGCCGCCCATCGCTACGCCTTCCGCACTCCACTCATTGATGCCGAAACCCTCGGCAGAAGCAATAGCAGGAACCGCCAACGAACAAGCCAAGCCCACAACTATCAATTTTTTCTTTAAAAACATGCCCTCAAACCTTCCCCTCCGCATAATTACGATAATGCAATATGTAATAATTCTACCAAGTTTAGGGCTGCTTGTATTTAAAATGTTTTAATCATTCGATTAATCAGCAGGTTATCTCCCATTGCAAATACTGCATGGAGCTCATATGCTGATATTTTGCATAACGCTCTTCCGGATCTGTCATTTGAGCTGCGGCAGCATAATCGCGTTCGCCCTCAACCGATTTCGGATAATAGCAGAAAGCCTTTTCATAAAGCAATACCGCCTTTTGAACATTACCCTTGGCATGTTCACGCTCCGCCAGGAAACGATAAGCAAAGTAACGGTAGCTGTTGATACCCTCCCGTTCAAAACGTTCTTTACCGGTCATAACACGTGCTTCGTTGCAAGCCTGCTCCTCCTGGCCGGCAGCCACCAGCATAATAAGACGGCCATAGCTTATTTCACCCCGCGCCACACTCACAAACGGATATTGATATCTTTCGCAAAGGTCAATGGCTTGGTCCCAATAATTAAGCGCCGCCTCAGTATTTTTGGTCAAACCCCAGATAATTTTGGCAATATCGCGGAGGCAAAGAATTTTGTGTTCGGCTTCCGACATCCCTTTTTCCGCCTTTTCCATTGATGGTTCAACATCAACAACAGTGGCTAGAACCGTCATGGCCTCCTCAACCTTATCGCGGAAATACAACGCTCTGCCGACAATAGAACGGCACAGCCAATTATTATAATCACTGATCATACCTCTCGGTATAGGCCATTCGCCGCCGGAAGCAAAATTTACATATTCATTCCATTCTTGTTCTGTCATCTCTATCTCCTCCATGAATATATTAAGAATCAAATTATCCGGTAATATTCATTCGCCGTGACTCATCATATTTCCTGCTGAACAAAAATAGAGTGGCTGCCACCGGCCTAAGCCAATGACAGCCACAATTAAGGGAAAGCTATTCAAATGTCCTTGTCGAAAATCAAGGTTTAACAGTTGCGCGGTAAGCTTGTTTACCATCTTTGAATTCAATGATAACAGCACTCTTAACTGCGTCATGAGTTGCGTTCAAGGAAGTGTCGCCAGTAACTGCTTTGTAGTTCTTAGTTTCTGCAAGAGCTTTGGCAACTTTAGCACCATCAGTGCCGCCAGCGCGGGAGATAGCATCCATCATCAGACGTGCGCCATCATAACCAAGCACTGCCGGAGCATCCGGTTTTTGGTTGTATGCTTTTACGTAAGCATCAACAAAAGCCTTGGAAGCTGCACTGGTGTCATCTGGAGAATAATGGTTGGTAAAGAAAGTATTGTTCAAAGGAGCAGCACCAGCGATTTCAGCAAGTTTCGGGCTGTCCCAGCCGTCGCCGCCAACAATCGGTAAATCCATGCCCATTTCACGAGCTTGTTTTATAATTTTGCCAACTTCTTCATAGTAACCAGGTACATAAAGAACTTCTGGATTCATAGTCTTAATTTTAGTCAAAACAGCTTTGAAGTCGGTATCTTTTTGGAGATAAGCTTCTTCACCGGCGATTTCGCCGCCTTTAGCTGTATATGCTTGTTTGAAGAAAGAAGCTAAACCTTTGGAGTAGTCGCTGCTGTTATCAACAAAGATTACTGCTTTTTTCAATTTGAGTTCATTGAGGACGAAGTTAGCACCTACTGTGCCTTGGAAAGGATCGATGAAGCAAACACGGAAAGTATTAGGTTTAACTTTACCGGTTTTTTCGTCCAAAGTAACTTTAGGGTTGGTTGCGCCAATTGCCAGGAACGGTACTTTAGCAGCCTCACTTACATTTGCTGCTGCAATAGCGCTGGAGCTGGTGAAGATACCCATTACAACAGGAGTTTTATCCTGATTTATTAATTTGGACATTGCGTTAGCTGCTTCAGCAGGTTCGCTCTTGCTATCTGCTACCACAATGCTAACTTTCTTACCATTTACGCCACCTTTGTCATTTACCTCTTTCAAGGCTAGTTTCATGCCGTTGACAACAGATGTACCATAGGTTGCATTGCTTCCTGTCATTTCGGATACAACACCGATTTTAATTTCGTCAGAAGCTTTGCTGCCCCCACCGCAACCACTTGCAACTACCGACACTGCTAGCATTGCCGAAATTGCTGTTGCTAATAATTTACCCCTCATTAGCCATTCACTCCTTTGTTTTAGTAAGTTCTTTTTATATTGCTGAGCCTTGTGGCTGAACAACCAGATTTATATATTTCTATTTATCTATTTATATAAATTCTAGGAATTCTTTTACTTAGAGCACAGAGCACTTCATAACTTATGGTTTCTGTCCATTCGGCAACTTTATCTGCAGACAATTCCTTGCTGCCGAAAACAAGCACTTCATCACCAATCTCTACATTTTCTATATCCGTTACATCTATCATGAACTGATCCATGCAAACCCTGCCTACAATCGGTGCTTTTTGTCCTTTTAATAAAACGTAACCTTTATTGGAAACCTTCCGACTGATACCATCAGCATAACCCAAAGGCAAAGTCGCGATTTTCGTAGGTCGTTCAGCTGTAAAAGTTCTGCCATAACCAACCGTTTCACCTTGTTCTATCTGCTTGACGAAAGTGATTTTGGCTTTTAACTTCATAACCGGTTCGTAATCCAAGCAATGGCCGACATCATCCGATGGCCACAGCCCATATAAGGTAATGCCTTGTCTTACCATATCCAGCTGCATCTCTGGCAACTCCGAAATCGTAGCGCTGTTGGATATATGTTTGATTGGTATTTCAATCCCTCTGATCCTAATCTCAAACAAAGCTTTTTGAAATTTTGCATACTGTTCGCGGCAGAATGTTTTATCTTTGGCATCCGCCATGGCAAAATGCGAAAAAACACCTTCAATTTCTATGCCAGGTAACACGCCAACTTGAGTGGCAAAGTCACCTGCCTGTTCCGGTGAAATCCCGATGCGGTTCATACCTGTTTCAATTGCTAAATGAACCTTTGCTTTTTTGCCAAGCTTTACTGCCGCAGCAGAAAGCAGTTCTGCGCTTTTCAAAGTAAATAAAGCCTGACTTATTTCATTTTCTACTGTTTCTTCAGAGCCTTCCTCCTGCAAAGCCCCCAAAATTAAGATAGGTGCTTTAATTCCGGCCTCTCTTAACTCAATAGCTTCCTGCAGTAAGGCCACAGCCAAAAAATCCGCCCCGGCCATCAATGCTGCTTCAGCAACTTGCGTTGCACCATGACCATAAGCATCGGCCTTAACAACTGCGCATAATTTTGTAGTTGCATTAATCTTTTTTTTAGTTTCTTTGATATTATGGGCAATAGCGTCTAAATCAATCTCTGCCCATGCATTTCTTAAAAACACATTTTCGCACCACCTGGACACATCAAAAACAGAAATGCAGCTCAAAAATCTGTTTTTTTAGTTTTTCCTCTATTATACCCCTATTTATTGTCAAAAAAGGCCGAATTGTTCGGAGAAAACAATTCGGCCTCATTGCCGTCATAAACCATGTGTTTAGTATAAACGCATAGTTTCACCATGTCAATACTTTTCATAAACATTTTTTGTAACGTTTGAATGTTCGCGTTGTAATTTTATCTTACTTTGTAAAATTTTAACACTTTTTTTGATTATATGTATACAATATTATGTTCTAATTAAAATATTTTCTGATTGCATCAACATCTTTCGTGATACCCAAAACCAACATCAGTTTAATCCTGGCTTTCTGTCCGGTAAGTTCACCGGCCAGAATTATATTACTTGCCGCCATCGATACCGCACTTCCTTCATAGCTATAAGCCGGAACGACCCTGCCCGTATGTACTCTTGACGCAAGTACTACCGGGATACCGCAGGAACGCACATATTCTATGCCTTGTTTAACGCCCAGCGGCACATTGCCACAGCCAAGAGCTTCCACTACAATACCCTTTACTGGTTTTGCAGCTAAACATTTGAACAGATAATCGTCGAGACCGGCAACAGTTTTTATCAGATAAACATCTTCCTCGATAACTTCCGTCTTGATTTTCTGTAGATTTTCCGGTTGTCTTCTGAAGACGACCTTGTCAAAATATACGTGCCCTATCGGCCCCCAACCGGGAGAAGCAAAAGTCGAACAGGAAGTCGTATGTGTTTTTGTAACCTCTGCCGCTGCATGGACTTCGTCATTAAAAACCAGCATTGCTCCCCTGCCCACAGCTTCCTTGCAAGCCGCAACCTTCACCGCAGCCAAAATGTTTGCAGGCCCATCCGGCCCCATTTCTGAAGCTCCGCGCATAGCACCTGTAATGCATACAGGTTTACCAGTATCCAGTAAAAGGCTAAGCAAATAGATTGTCTCTTCCTGCGTATCCGTGCCATGAGTAATAACGATACCGGCAACCTCTTCTTTGGCAGCATATTTATCAGCCAATTTTGCCAACTCAAACATCATCTTGGGTGTAACATGACCACTCGGCACATTAGAGAATTCAACTACTTCCACTTCCGCAACATCTGCCAGCTCAGGCACAGCCTCAATTAAATCTTCCCCACTTACAGCAGGTACCAACCCCTTAGTGACGGAATCATATTTCATGGCGATTGTGCCGCCCGTAGTAATAACAACAACCTTTTTCATAATAACCTTCCTTTCTTATGTGCAAATATTTTCAAAGAGAACTGTCCTCTTTGTCCTTTTCTTCATTTTTCACTTCGCTTATCTTTATATTCTAAGCCATAAAGTTGGCAACGCCAATAAAAAATAACCATTATTTTTATCGTCGTGCGCGGTAGGCTTAAGGCATGAATGTCAAAAGCCATTGGACGCATCTTGCGATCAAATAATGGTTGTTATAATACTACTGTTATTTAATTTTGCTTATAGGTTATATTAAAACTTCTGTCTCATATTGTCATTCAATGCATTTTTACATTTTTCAACAAAATTATAGAACATTAGTTTTTATTCAAGCTGCATTTTTTGGAACAATTTGAGTAACCCTTATAAATACCTTCTTTTTCTTTTTTGAGAACAACGCTTACTGCTCCAATTATAAGCAGCACTAAGAGACTACTTACAAAATAATCAGACATTCTTTTTTTACCTCCATTTTAGTTAGCTTTCGCTATAATTGATTTTATGATTTCCTAGTATTTTTGTCAAGTATGAATTTCCTAAAAAGCTGTCAACAATTAACCAAAAACATTTTAAAGCAGCTTACTGCCATCTTCGCAGTACACCTCATAATCATCCTTTGTTTTTGTCAGCAGCAAAAATGCTGCGACAACAAATAAAGTTGTTGTTAACCAGAAGATTGCCTGTAATCCAAATATAAGAGAGAGAAAGCCAGCTGAAATTGGCCCCAATACTTGTCCCATCAGGGAAAATGTACTTGTAACACCAAATGCAGCTCCACGCTTTGATTCTGGAATCAGGTAAGTAATGATAGTATTTGAACTTGGGATCATAGCTCCGATGCAGAGACCATTAATAAATCTCATTAAACCCAAAGCCAGAATATCACTGGCAGCTATTTGTCCAATAAACGTAATGCCACCAAGCACTGAGGCAACCAACATGATTTGTTTGTGCGAATAACGCCTTACCAAAGCCCCCATACTCGCTGCAGAGAACGCGCTGGCAATACCGCCAACCGCAATAAGAGCGCCGGATATACTGGCAATATTGCTTTGATCTGCGGCAATGGAACGAATATACAGCGGCAAAATCGGGCCAATGCTTTGGATAGCAAACTGGGCCAAAAACAATATAAACAGCATTACTTTCAAGTCTGTCAGAGACAAAAAATATTTAAATACCGATTTTATTGACGGCTTTTCTTTTTTCGGCACAGGAGTAAAGGTCTCCGTGATAGTAAAATGTATTATCAAGAAAGATAATATACATAAAAAGCCAAATACCAAAAATGGTTGTCGGTACCCAAAATAATCTGCAATTAGTCCACCTATCATAGGGCCTACAGCGCCGCCAACAATCAACGATGTTTGAAAAATACCGATGGTGGCAGCTATTTTATCCTTAGGAGACATACTAACCGCGAGAGCAGTCGAAGCTGCTACAAATCCCCCAAATGTACCTTGCAACACCCGCAGCGCCAGCAGCTGATAGACATTGGTAACAAACGCCATCGCTAATATTAAAAAACCAAAGATCAAAAGTACTTTTTCAAGCATAGGCTTGCGTCCCCTGCGGTCAGCCATAGCGCCCCAAAAAGGGTTTGAAAGCGCGGCACAAAAAGCCGCAGCACCTACAAGAAGACCTGCCCACATAGAGGCCTCTGCCATATCCTCTATTCCCAAGTGGGTAACATAAAGAGGCAGGAAAGAGATTACGCCTGTGATCGCGCTCATACCAATTAATTGCGCAGACCATAAAATAGCCAGTTTTTTCCATAACCCACTATTCAAAAATAAATCCCTTCTTTCAAAACTGGCCCCTTGACATTTGCCTGTAAATAAACTTATTTACATTTCTTGAATTATAGCACAGAGAAATATATAATAAAATTATCAAAATTATATCTTTAATATAACAATAAAGTATAGATAGGAGCAGCATATGGATATCCGTACCATGAAATATTTTCAAGCAGTGGCAGACGAGGGCAGTATCAGCAATGCATCACGTCAGTTAAATATTGCTCAGCCAGCGCTAAGCCGGCAAATGAAAATGCTTGAAGAGGATCTTGGCGTGCAATTATTTGAACGCGGCAGCCGCAGAATAAAATTAACAATTGCCGGGCAGTTGCTTCGGGAACGTACTGAGCAAATTTTAAACTTGGTCGAAGGCACAAAGAAAGAAGTCGCAGAATTCGATTCCGGCGTTGCCGGTTCTATTTCTATCGGCACAGTCACAACGTCGGGCGCTGTTTTGTTGCCAGAACTAGTCAACCAATTCCATAATTTATATCCAAATGTCACCCTGCAGGTATGGGAAGGTGATGGTTATCGAATTTTGGAATTATTGGACAAAGGGATCATTGAGATAGGCATCGTACGCGCACCCATTGATTCCGATATCTACAACTCTATCACGATGCCGGATGAGCCGTTGGTGATAGCAATGCAGAAAAATTGCCCCTTCGACCAGGAGCAAGACACCATACGCCTACGGGAACTTGCCCATCAGCCTCTTATCATACCCTTCAGGTGGAGATCTTTATTTGTTAGCTGGTGTGCTGCGGCTGGGTTTAAACCAAATATTGTTTGCCTGTGCAATGGCATTATCATGGATATTCTCTGGGCAAAAAAAGGTATCGGTATGGCGTTGGTGCCACAATCTACAAAAGAACTCGTCACAGATCCGGCAATAACATACAAAAAAATTGTGGACCCGACATTATCTACGCAAACAGCAGTTGTCTGGCACAAAAATCGCAGATTGTCTGCCGGCAGCAGTCACTTCCTTGATTTAATAAAAGATTTAAAATACTAAAACGGCTTATGGCTGATACAGCATAACAAAAGGCACCGCAAAAATGCGGTGCCTTTTGTTATGCTAGCATTATTTACTTTTTAAGTAAGTTAAGATATCCGCAGCATTAGTATCTGGTTTAACTTTAGGCATCACCTTTTCAATAATGCCTTTTTCATCGATAATATAGGTTGTTCTGACTACACCCATACTGACCTTGCCGTAGAGCTTTTTCTCCTGCCACACATCATAAGCTTTAATTGCAATAAGCTCTGGATCAGAAAGCAAAATAAAAGGCAAATTATATTTTTCAGCAAATTTAACATGTGAAGCAACACTGTCTTTGCTGATGCCAATAACCACAACATTGTCTTTCTTAAATTCATCATAGGCCTTGGCAAAAGCGCAAGCCTGGCGGCTGCAGCCAGGAGTGTTGTCTTTTGGATAAAAATAAAGAACAACCTTTTTCCCAAGGAAATCTGATAAAGAAACATTAATCCCATCCTTATTATATAAAGTAAAATCCGGAGCTTTCATATTCACCTCAAGCATGTGCTTGTCCCCTCCTTATTTCTTATTTAAACTGCAATCTCTTGAGCAACCTGAACAACCGCCGCAACAACCGCCACCATCTTTTTTCTTTCCCAAGAGACTACGAACAGCTAAAACAATCGGTATGGCAACTATTCCGCCAACAACATAATTAATCATTTTCTTTCTCCCTTCAGTTAGCCTTCGCTAACCTCATTGTATAACCGATATCTTATCCTGTCAACCTGCAATATGTGAAGAAAGAGAAAACTCGTTCCCTCCGAATTTTACCTGTTAGCAGAATGCATAGGGCAGGTTTCGATATGATCATCCACCATCCCAATCGCTTGCATAAATGAATAGATAATTACCGGTCCAACGAATTTAAAGCCGAGCTTTTTCAGGTCCTTACTGATCCTCTCAGATAATTCACTCTTTGCGGGAACATCAGTTTCATCTGCCCATTTGTTAACCACCGGTTTAAAATCAATATAACGCCATAAGAACTCCGAGAAACTGCCAAATTCTTTTTTTATTTCGATAACTGACATAGCATTGCTTCTCACAGCTTTAAGCTTTGCCAAATTTTTAATCACATTATATTCTTCTCTTATTCCTTCCAATTCTGTATCGCTTAATCCGGCACAATATTCTATATCAAAACAACGAAAAGCTTTTTTATATTCTTCTCTTTTGGCCAAAACGATGCTCCATGATAAGCCGGCCTGCGCACCTTCCAATGTAAGCATTTCAAAAATATAGATATCATCAAAACTAGGAACGCACCACTCATTATCATGGTACAATCTCATCAATTTATTTTCGCCCGGCCATGAACATTCACCCATAAAAAAACCTCCCTATTGTTCTCCAATATTGTAAGTATAGCATTTTCATATATGCTTATACACCATCAAAAAAGTTATTTAAGGCTAACATTGATCAGCTTTTTCTGTTTTTGTCATGCTTTAATTGCCAGTAAAATTGATTGCAGTTTGTTCGAAGAAACCTGAGCCCATTCTATATTCTCTCAAAAAAGGGGTTGCAGAAAATCTGCAACCCCTTGTATTTATTATGGCGGAGAGGGTGGGATTCGAACCCACGGTACGTTGCCGCACACTTGATTTCGAGTCAAGCACCTTCGACCACTCGGACACCTCTCCAGTTAAGTATTTCAAAGACATCATTTATTATATCATAAAATATAACTTTTATAATACAGATTAAATTAAATCGTAGTATTTTGTTTTGCTTCGTTACGTCTCTTTTTAAAAAAGTCTTTCATTGCCTTGGTACATTCTTCAGCGCAAACGCCGCTGACAACATCCACCATATGGTTAAGTGCCGGGTTGTTCACAACGTTAAACAAAGACTCCGCAGCTCCCGCTTTGCTGTCCGGGCTGCCATAAACAAGCCGGCTGATTCTGCTCATCACAATAGCGCCTGCGCACATTGGGCAAGGTTCAATCGTCACATAAAGAGTTGCGCCGCTTAAACGCCATCTATCGAGTTTCTCACAGGCCTCACGAATAACGATCATTTCAGCATGCGCGGTAGCATCTTTCCAGGTTTCGCGCATATTATGAGCTTTAGCAATAATTTCTCCATCAAGGACAAGCACTGCCCCTATTGGTATTTCTCCCAGCTCTGCAGCCTTTTGTGCCTCTGCTAATGCAATTTTCATGTATTTTTGATCATCAGACATGTTAGATCCTCTTTCTTGCCAAAAAAACCGCCCAGAGGGCGGTATATTTACTTTGGTGTCCTGGGCGAGATTCGAACTCACGACCTACTGCTTAGGAGGCAGTCGCTCTATCCTGCTGAGCTACCAAGACTTTTGCCAGCGTTAAAAGCTCAACGCTAATTTTACTATATTGAACGTACCATGTCAATTTTACTTGATTATATCCGTTTATTTTTAAGCAAAATAGTAAATATTATCTATAATTTCATTGTATTTCGAAATCTAACAACAAATCTATTTACTTAAAATTGCCATTATAGTTAATGTAAACAATTTTCCGCATTGTTTTTATCTAACTTTTCTGTCAATTTGTTTTCAGAATACAAACAATCTTTCGAATAAATATTTACTAACAGTTTTAACAACAAAAAATGTGGGAAAATAGACTTTTCCCACATAGTTATCCACAGAACATCTGTTTTTGTGCATAAAGCTGTTTATAACTTTTCCGCCATTCCCGGCGGCATGCTCCACTCAACACGTACACCAGTAGCTACCCAAATCCTGGTCAAGCAAGTTTTGAAATTTTTCAAGCTTTCCAAAGGATCTAAAGTATAAGTAGAAAAATCGCGAATATCATGTTCACCTGGAAGGTCCATCGTGTGAGGCTTGCTGAGATAATCTTTAACACTTGCTACAGCTTCCGGAGCCCCATCAATCACTACCTCGGCGGTCTTCGTTTCTTCATCATATTCTGCATAGCCGTAATGGCACTGCCAATTTAAAGTAACCTTGAATTTGCCCATGATTGCCTCCTCAAAATTATCAACGAATTCGTATCCAAAATATTATATCATAGTACAGCGAATAAAAAAGTCCTCAAAAATCAGTCTTCTTTACGATAGAGGGGTTTAAGACGCCGTTCAATGCTCATTTTTTTCTCTTTGCCGCCAGCTTTCGCCATTTCATAAAGAAGGTTCTGCGAACTGATAGTAATATTGCCATAACGGACAGCTCTCCGGTAGCTGCCGTTAGACTGCATGATATGAGCACCAACATTATCTCTTAACACCAGCTCGAGAATGCCTTTAATCCTTTTGATGTGCCTGGCGCTTTCCACCGGGAAGAATAATTCAACACGTTCGTTCAGATTGCGCGGCATCCAATCAGCGCTGGAAAGATATACCTGCTCACTGCCGCCATTCGCAAAGTAAAAGATCCGGCTGTGTTCCAACTGCCTGCCGACGATGCTGCGCACAGTTATATTTTCGCTGATACCAGCTAGGCCAGGTTTGAGACCGCAGATACCTCTGACGATCAGTTCAATCTTAACGCCTCCCATAGAAGCCTCATAAAGTTTCTTAATTATCTCCTTATCAATCAAGGAATTCATTTTTGCAACAATATGGCCTTCACGACCTTTTTTCACCTGCGTAATCTCATTAGCAATCAGCTCATACAGCTTCTGCCGTAACCCCAGCGGTGCCATCACCATTTTATTCCAGACGGGCGGGTCGGAATAACCGGATAATAGGTTGAAAAAGGCTGATGCATCGGTGCCGAATTGGTCATTGGCCGTCATAAGTCCGATATCCGTATAAAGTTTTGCCGTATTGTCATTGTAATTACCGGTACCAAGATGAACATAACGTTTGATGCCATCCGGTTCTTTACGCACAATCAAAATAATCTTGGCATGCGTTTTCAGACCAACAAGACCGTAAATCACATGGCATCCTGCTTTTTCCAGCCTGCGCGCCCAGATAATATTGTTTTCTTCATCGAAACGAGCCTTTAATTCGACCAGAACGGTGACCTGCTTGCCATTTTCCGCCGCTCTTGCCAAGGCAGCGACTATAGGTGAATTACCGCTTACACGATACAAGGTTTGCTTAATAGCGAGAACATTAGGATCGTTTGCTGCATCACTGACTAACTTGATGACTGCTTCAAAACTCTCATAAGGATGATGGAGCAAAATGTCATGTTCCCGAATACGGTCAAAAAGATTATCCATTTTCGGCAATTCCAGCGGTTTTTGCGGCACAAAAGGTTCAAATTCCCATTTCGGTTCGTTTAAAAGTTTAATAAATTTAAAGAAGCAGGTAACATCAAGCGGGCCACTGATTTCGTAAATCGCCTGTTCAGTCAGGCCCAGTTTCTCGGCCAAAAATTCCTTAACGCTTTGATTACGCGTTTTCAAAATTTCTAAGCGCACCGAAGCCCCGCGTTTACGTTTCCGCAGTGACATTTCAATTTCTTTCAGCAGATTTTCCGTATCCTCTTCATCAACATCGAGGTCTGAATCACGTGTTATCCGGAAAGGAACAATATCCAGTATCTCACAGCCTTTGAACAAGTCCTGGCAATGAACAATAATTATTTCTTCCAGAAATACGAAGGTTCGCTGACTGCAGCGCTCAACTTCAACAATACGAGGCAAAACAGAAGGCACCTGCACAAACCCTCTGCTGTGCTGTCCCTCATTATTAATAAGTTCAACCGCCAGATTAAGCGTTCTGTTCATCAAAAAAGGGAAAGGCCTGGAAGCATCGACAGCCATTGGTGTCAAAACAGGATAAACGATTTCGCGGTAATACTCTTCCAGCCATTGTTTACCGCTCTCTTCAACATCACCTACTCGGCTGATCATTATCCCTTCTTTTCTCAATTCTTTCAGAATAGAGAATAAGTAGCGATACTTGGCCTTCATCTGCATATGCGCCGACTTGGCAATCATTTTTAATTGTTCCTCAACCGTAAGACCCGCGGCATCCCTTTTATTGATACCATTTTCCAACTGATTATATAGACCTGCAACCCTGACCATAAAAAATTCATCAAGATTCGAGGCCGAAATACAAACAAACTTCAGGCGTTCCAGAAGAGGCAGAGTTTTCATGCCACTCTCGCGCAGAACACGCAGATTAAATCTCAGCCAGCTTAATTCGCGGTTAATATAATATTCTGGGTTATTCAAGTCCACCATTGTCTTTTCTCCCACCTACCCGCTCCAGAACAGGAGTTAGTCCGAATACCTCTACAAAGAAGTTCTTCTTGTTTTCAAAAGTCCATTCTTCCAGTGTCAAATCTTTTCTGCTGACAGCATGTATCTGCATTTCGTTGCCTTTTAATGCAACCTTGCATTTTTCAATTTTTTGCAGATAGCTGCGGTCCATTGCATCAGCAAGCCGCAAAATGGCTGCCAGCTTAGCCACAAGCGGCATACAGGCTTTATCAACCCTTGGTCTGCCTTCGCTCTGATTATTAAAAAGCAAATGCGAATGGTAATAGGCCGCTAAAGCAACCACCCGTTTGTCCATGTCACTGAAGCCGAGAATATCTGAAGCCATTATCAGTTGATAAGAATAAAGCGCATGGCTTCTGAGACAGATATACTTGCCGATATCATGCAGAATACAGGCAGCTCTCAGCAGAAGGCGGCTGTGTTCATCAAGCCCATGTTTCTTGCTAAGCGCATCAAACATCGCCAGAGCCAGCATTTCCACTTGCTTGACGTGGCTATAATCATATTCATAACGCTCACCTATACAATGGATAAGCGTCATCAGTTCCTCATGCAGTTCATCAGCATATCCGCTATTAGTCTGATTCGCAATATGAAGTAGTGTCATCCCGTCAATAAAACGGTTCGGCATAACCATTATCTCCCGTGCAGGTACAAGCGCCAGCAATTGTTGATAGAGAATAATCGTTGGGAAAATTATTTCCGCCGAAGTTTCTTCAATATTAAAGACCTTAATTATTTGCGAAAGATTCATTGTGCGAATCTTATCGTAAAATGTTATAAAATCGGCAGCCTGCATCCTTTCGACCCGCAAAGCGTTGCTGTCTCTGCCTAACATTTTTAAAATAAGTTCTGTTTCAGTTCCTGATAAAACAAAATAACTGACAGCCTCTTCCTCAAGCTCCTTGCGTACAGGCCCTATCGTACTGGAAATATATTCAGTCAAAGCCCTGCTGAAATAGAGCGATGATTTTTGTGCCCTGTCAAAATCTTCCTTAATCCTGATGATACCGATATGAAGGTTCTGTTGGTATTTGATTTTACCGTCCCGCACATAAGTAATGCCCAGGCCACCGGAAGAAATATCGACTAAAAGCACCCCGCAGCCTCCGCCTATGCCTTCCTTATTCAGACTCCGCTGTATTGCCGCATACTTGGTGTATATTTCGCGCGGCATATCAACGACATCTACTTTCAGACCTGTTTTGGTATGGATCTGGTCAAGGAAATATATCTGATTCTGCGCTTCGCGCACAGCTGTCGTAGCCTGAATAGTATATTCTTCAACGCCAAATTCTTCCATAAGTCTCTTATAACCTTTAAGCAGCTCGCAGATTTCGCTGACCATGCTGAAAGGAATGCGTTTGTTTTTAAAAGTTTCTTCACCTAGCTTAACCCGATGTGAAGCCTGTTCTAATATTTTTATGTTTTCAAGATCACGGTATTCAACAATTTGCAGGCTCACCAATTCCGAGCCTATATGAATTGCCGCTAACGTTCTGATTTTATTCCTTTTCACGGTCAGATACCCCCTGTTTGTCTTTAAATTCGACAAGTATTGCAGAAATCCTTGCTGATAAAGGTTAACAAAAAATATTTGCTTTTCACAAACAATTTGTTTTTTTGTTATGCAGGATTTTTACAGAAAACGAATAACTATATACAGTATTAGAAAAATCATAAATTCTCGAAATGAGTGTGGTTCTATGCAAAGGATAGCAATTATCGACGTAGGCTCAAACTCAGCCCGCTTGGTCATCACCCAAATCTACAAAAGCGGCGCTTATAACATGGTCTACAATCAGAAAGAAGCTTTGCGCCTAAGCCAGAAAGTCGATATGCATGGCATGCTTACAGAAGAAGCATTCAGCAGTACACTGGAATGTATGCACAGTTTCGCAACCATGTGCAAAATTTTTAATGTTGATAAAATAGTTGCCGTAGCAACTGCCGCAATGCGCAATGCCAAGAACGGCAAGGAACTCACAGCGCTGGTCGAAAAGGAAACAGAAATTCATCTGCATATTCTTGGCGGCAAGGCAGAAGCCTACGCCAGCTATTTAGGTGTAATTAATACCATCAATGTCAAAGACGGCATTATCTTTGACTTAGGTGGCGGCAGCACGGAACTGGTCCTCTTTCACGACCGCAAAATAGTTGATTCTGTCAGTTTACCGCTCGGCTGTGTTAATCTTACAACCATGTTCAACACGAGAGACATAATGCCATCAACTGTTTTCAGTGATGTCAGTTACCTGATCATGAGCCGGCTGGAAAAATATCCTTGGCTTAAAGATACTTCCCTGCCGCTTATCGGTGTTGGTGGTACGGCACGTACCATAGCTAAAATTGAACAGAAAAAAAGCAAGTACCCTGCTTCGAAAATCCACAACTTTCAATTCACCTCGCAGGCTTTCAGAACAACCTTTAAATTTTTACGCGAAACCACTTTGGAACAGCGCCGGAAAATATCCGGTCTCGGCAGCGACCGTGCTGACCTCATCCTCGCGGGTGCCAGCGTTATTCAGTGTCTTCTAGAAGTAACCGGCAGTAAGAAAATAATCGTTTCCGGCTGTGGTATTCGCGAAGGTCTTTTCCTCGATTACTACGCGAAAAAAGAAAAAACACCGGTTATCGCCGGAGACATCCTCGATGAAAGCACGCGTAACATTCTTTTGCTCTATTCCACTGACATAAAACATAGTGAACATATAACCGCCCTGTCACTGACGATGTTCGATGCCTGGAAGCCAATTCACGGGCTCAGTAATTCCTGGCGTCGTTTGCTGAAAACCGCTGCCATGCTCCACGACATCGGTATTACCATCAACTATTACAGCCACGCACGACACAGTGCTTATATGATAGAAAATGCCCGTCTTTTCGGTTTGACGCATAAGGAACAGGTAATTGCTGCCGTTATTGCCGGTTGGCATAACGGTGTGTCACGTAATTACTTGCGCAACAAAGCATATAAATATTTTTTGAGTGATGAAGATTTAAACAAAATATCCAAAATGGCACTCTTGTTGGCGCTTGCCGAAAGCATGGACTACTCTCAGACCATGCAAATCAGTGAAATAATTCCAGAGATAAAAAGCAAAAAAACTGCTTTGCTCCACTTAAAATCAACCTGCCTGCCCAGCATAGAACTCCACCAGCTAAAGCAGCACATTCCTTGGTTCAGTAAAGTTTTTAACATGGAGCTTCAAGTAGAGCCCCTGCAGAATTGTACAACTTCTTGCACTACAGTTCAAAAATAAAGAAACCCGTTAAACATTCCAAAAAAACCGGAAAATGTTTAACGGGTTTCTTTTTCAATATTACCGCGTTTAATTATGTTCTCCCCGAATCTGTTTTTCAAAGAATCAAGCACTGCATTTCTCTTACGCATGGCAGCATCCTCTTCCACGCCGACCAAAGGTACAACTCCTGCCGGAACAAGTTTGGAAAGCGATACGCCCAAAAGTCTGACTGGTTCCGTCCAAGCCACCTGCTCTGCCAGTCTGCTGATAACAAAAAATATTTCTTCGTCAAAATTTAAAGGTATTTCTACTGTAGAGCTGCGCGTTATCGTCCTGAAAGAAGCGAATTTCACTTTTAAAGTGACAGTATGACCAGCCACACCGTTATTCCTAAGACGCCAGCCAACCTGTTCGCACAAATCTAACAGCCCTGAGTGCCTTTCACCCGCTGTCGTCAGATCAGCGGGAAAGGTTGTTTCCTTGCCGATTGATTTTGTTTCCTGCACACATTCTACCGCTCTGTTATCTTTGCCCTGTGCCAGCAAATGAATTGTTTCGGCGCTATTTCCCAAAATCTTTTTCAAAAATTTTGGGTCGCAATCTGCCAACTGACCTATTGTTGAAATACCCAGCTGCAAAAGTCCTTTTTCCGTCTTTTCACCAATACCGAAAATCTTTCGTACCGGCAGCGGCGCAATAAATACTCTTGCTTCTTCCTCGCGAATGATTACCAAGCCATCAGGTTTCTCAAGATCAGAAGCCAATTTAGCCAGAAACTTATTAGGTGCAATTCCCACAGATGCCGTAAGACCTGTTTTTTCTTTTATCCTTGCCTTTATTGTAAACCCTGCCTTAGCAATATTTTCTGTAACACCGACAATTCCAGTCATATCCAGAAAAGCTTCATCAATGGAAAGCTGCTCTATACAAGGCGAAAATTCCCGGAAAACAGCCATGATAGTCCTGGATATTTCCGCATACCTCGCCATTCTGCCTTGAACGAAAATCGCCTGTGGACAGCGCCGATGGGCCTCTACCATCGACATAGCAGAGTGCACACCAAACTTGCGTGCCTCATATGAACAAGTTGATACAACTCCCCGCTCAGATTGTCCGCCGACAATCACCGGCTTACCGCGATACTCAGGGTGATCAAGCTGTTCGACTGAGGCAAAAAACGCATCCATATCAACGTGCATAATCCACCGCTTCATGCTGCCTCCGATTACTAAATGTTTATTATTTAATAAATAGTCTTATTAGCTCTTTGATACCGTTTAAAGGTTTCAATAGCCTCATCACGGCCAAGCTGATTGAGTTCCAAAACTTGCGTATCCTTACATTTGCCTTCTATGAAATCATAAATATAGTCATCCCTGAAACCTATGGCTCCCGCATCTTCTGCTGAATTAGCATAATACACTTTTTTGATATTAGCCCAGATAATAGCTCCCAGGCACATAGGACAAGGATAAGAGGAAGCATATAGTTCGCAGCCGCTTAAATCATAATTACCCAGATTGCGGCAGGCTTCACGAATAGCTTCTATTTCTGCATGACAAGTGGGATCATTGTTTTTCAATACCATATTGCGGCCTTTGCCAATTACCTTGTTATTTTTTACCACTATCGCGCCAAATGGGCCGCCTTCGTCAGTCAGAAGATTTGTTTCTGCTTCCTTGATTGCCTCACGCATCAGTTTTATAGACATATCATAACCTCCTGACTGCCATATAACTCTATTTGTTAAAAATCTAAAGTATTTTTAATTTCATCATCCAAAAACGGTAAAGCCTGTTTGATAATATCGTCTGGAATACCATAATAGGCTTCCGCCACGCTGCCGGCCACAGCGGCCAAGGTAGCACTGTCACCGCCAATGGAAACAGCATTGCGGAGCGCATCCTCAAAATCCTCCGCTTCCAGAAAGGCTACCAATGCTGGCGGCACGGTACCTGCACAGGTAGGATTAAAAGCGTAACGCATCCTTATATCTTTCAAAGCAAAATCAAGTTTGTAATACTTTTCTTCAATATATTTTTTAATTTCTTCTTTAGGTGTTTTCTGTCTGGCCAGGTAAATAGCCGCCGCAACTGCTTGGGCTCCTTTGATGCCTTCAGCATGGCTATGTGTAATTTCAGCAGTCAGTTTTGCGAATTCTTCTGCTTCCTCCAAGGAAGATGCCAGCCAGCCTGCAGCAGAAACACGCATAGCAGAACCAGCTCCCGCGCTGCCATACGGACGTTGTTCATCAGCAAAAAGCCAAGCCATGAAATTTCTGCCATAATTAACATCCGGATAAAGCCAGCCGTAGTTCAGCAATTCTTCCTTAAGCTCAGCCTGCAAATCGATTCGCTTATTGCTTTCCACATATTTACGTAACGCCTTTGCCATCGCACACGTAAGTACTGTTGCCCCGGAAAAACGACATCTGACATCAAAAAGCTCAAATTTTTTCGTTCTTATATTGTTCCAGGCATGAATAGATCCCACAATATCCCCAATAGTCGCCCCTAACAATGTAATCACCCCTATAAATAATTTTCCCGAACTATTTATTCGCCGCCATCGGCTTTGTTTCCTTTCAGCGAATCATTAAATAATAAATAAATGGCGCCATAATTAAAAGCCCCATGACGTTATAATACAGAAACATCATCAGATAATTGCGTCCCTGCGTTGGATTTGACTCAAGGTACAGCTTATAGGAAATAACGCTCGCCATCGAAGCAATCAATGTTCCAAGGCCACCCACATCAACTCCGAGGAGCAGTGCTTTCGCCTGTGATGTAAAACCCGCGAGGAGCATCGCTGCCGGTACATTACTGATCAATTGACTGGTAACAATTCCCAGCCAATAAACTCCCGCCGCATTATTTAGCCAGTCTTTCTGCAATTGATGAATAAAATCAAGACTTGAGATATTACCTATAAAAACAAAGAAACCGCAGAATGTTACCAAAAGCGCATAATCAATGCTACGAAACAGGCTCCTGTCGCTGACAAAAACCCCAAAAAAAGTTGCTGCAAAAGCCAGTTGGAAGTCAAGCAAATGAAAAACAGAAAGTAAGCAAACTGCAAAAATAAAAAAATAAAGAACGAGAATGTTTCGCGGTCCGAGCACAGGCAAAGACAGTTCAACACTCATTTTCTGATCTCGTTCATTACCTATCAAAAAGAAAAGCCAGACTGCAGATATTAATACCAACGGTGTCATTGCCGACAAAAAAGTTAATGAAGACATCTTGTAATGAGCATAAAGAAATAAATTCTGGGGATTGCCCATCGGCGTCAACGCACTGCCGAGATTGGCCGCCAAGGTCTGCAGGATAATTATTTTCGCCATGTCATGCCGCAGACGCTTACCAATAATGATGGCCAAAGGCACAAAAGTCAGCAGGGCCACGTCATTAGTCACAAACATTGAGCTGAAGAACGTAATTCCTGTCAAAGCCCCTGTAATATTGCGCAGGGAACTGCACCGAGTAAGAACATAAACTGCGAGATAATCAAGAACCTTCAACTTTTTAAATCCTGCTACCACAAGCATCAGGCAAAAAAGAATACCCAAAACATGAAAATCAATATAAGAAATTTTTGGTACTGCGTAAAAAGATGACGCTGCTGCCAAAAGCCAGGAAAGCGCCATTACGCTTTCTTTCCTGACAATATCGCGCACTTCCTGCCATGTCTTCTTTAACAAATATATTACCTTCTGTCTGCTAGTTTCCTGCAAAAATTAAAAATAAAAATTTATTTATGACTAGTCAATGGTTGCTCCACATACTCTTCCTTTTCTTTAATCAGTTCAACCTCTTTGTTGAGAGCTTCCGTCAACCAGCCGTCTGCCTCTGTTTTTAAACTCATTGGCATTCTCAGCACAATTTTAGCATCAATATCATATTCAACGCTGCTGACAGTAAATAAGTTCTGCTGATAGAGAATATTAAGCACCTTACCCGCCGAATTTATATCCTGAATAAAATAAAAATAACCAAAAAGTACTTTTTCAGCTATACCGGCCTCTTCTATTGCTGCAGCCACACTATTGGTATAAGCACGAACTAGGCCGCCCGCGCCAAGTTTGATGCCGCCAAAATAACGCGTAACTACTGCTGCCACATTATGCAGGTTGTTTTTGCGTAAAACCTCCAGCATCGGCAGTCCGGCTGTACCTGAAGGCTCGCCATCGTCGTTTGACCTTTGTGCCGCGCCGCTCTCACCGACAATATAGGCCGAACAATTATGCGTGGCATCCCAGTATTTCTTTTTGGTTTCCTTAATGAAATCCTGTGCTTCTTCTTCTGTTGCAACCTTTTTCAGCGTACAGATAAAACGTGACTTTTCAATCACTATCTCCTGCTGAAAATCACGCACAATAGTATACAATTTCACTAAACTTCCTCCATTCACGCCTACATAATTATAACACAAAAACTTTTTTGCACTTTTCAAATGTTTGTTTTTCTGATATAATCCTGCTGACGTTTGTTTGACCGGCGAATGTTAAACTCACATTTGAAAGAAGGTTTTATCACAATGAAAAAAGTCTGTGCTCTTGTCGGTAAGTATTTTGGTCTTTTTGCTGTTCTCTTCCTAATTTTGGGGCTCGTCGCTCCTGAACAATTCAAATGGGTTGTTGGCAAATTCGCCGGTATTAGTGTGTTATCATTGCTTCTTGGCATTATTATGTTCGGTATGGGCATGACTCTTGATCCCCATGACTTTGCGCTCGTCCTAAAACGGCCTCGCGATATGGCAATAGGCGCTATGGCTCAATTCATGATTATGCCTGCTCTTGCTTATTTTATCGCCAAAGCCTTCAATCTTGATCCCGCTCTCACTGCCGGTGTTGTCCTCGTCGGTACTTGCCCCGGCGGTACTGCTTCCAACGTTATTACTTTCATGGCAAAAGGAGACGTTGCTTTATCAGTTGCTATGACCAGCGTATCGACTGTCTTGGCTCCTGTTCTGACCCCGTTCATTACCTATCAGTTAATCGGCCAACAAATCTCCTTTGACCCTGTGGGCATGTTCTGGAGCATTATACAAATCGTTATTATCCCTATTTGTATTGGCTTAGCCGTCAAAACTTTCTTCCCGAAATTTGCTGAAGAATCAACCTTCTACACGCCAGCAATTTCTGCCATTGCTATTTCACTCATCATAGCCGGCGTTATCGCTGTCAGCCGCGATAATATCCTCAAAACACCAGGTACTATAATCCTGGTAGTCATGCTGCACAACTTATTAGGCTATACACTTGGGTTTACAGTTGCCCGCATTGTCGGCCTCAGCTGGAAAAAAGCTATTGCCTTGGCCATAGAAGTAGGCATGCAGAATTCCGGCCTCGCTACCGGTCTTGCGAAAACTCATTTTGCAGCCATGCCGATGGCAACGGTTCCGGGAGCAATTTTCAGCGCCTGGCACAATATATCCGGAGCGCTCTTGGCTTTAATTTTCCAAAACTATCTTACACCGAAATTTGGTCCTAAAGAAGAAGTAAAGTAAAGTAAAATAAAACTAATAAAAACGGCATCGTGGAAAACCCATGGTGCCGTTTTTGTTGATACGCGTCTATTACCGATAGCTTTGAGCGCTGCTGAGTTCCTCTAAAAATGAATTCCCTCTCCTCGTTTTCAGGGACAAGTCGCTCACAATAACTTTCATAATCGGCACTCTTTGGTACTCCCCACTCTCAGTTCTTGCTCCGTAACTACCAAGCGCATGGATTATATAAGGCCGATCTTTTTTAGAACCTAAATAAAGCATGACATGATTAGGCATAAAAAGCGCACTGCCAATAGGTAAATTATTCACCAAATTAAGCTTTTCATTGCCCCCATAAGCAGAAAAATCCATTGCCGTCCCTGTATAGGCTTCTTCCTGTTCATCAGCATTACGTGGCAATTCGACGCCTACTGTACGATATACATCCGCCAAAAAACTTGAACAGTCAACACTTTCCTGCAGCCCGCCCCAGCCATAGGGATTGCCTAAGAATCTGAAGGCCTGTTTAATCAGATTGTTTGTTGTATAAGGAAGATAACCGTCATGCAGAACATCGCCATAACTTGCGGAAGATTTTACAATCTTTAAATTACCGTTTGCATCACGTGCTGGCAAAAGCAGCCTCTTGCCTTCTGTTGGAATCCTGCTGCCCATTTGGAAAGCCCACTTCGCATTATTTTCATTAAGTCGCAATAATTTGCCTGTTACAATGGCAAACTTGCCTGGGAAAACATACTTCAGCCACGTATCACGATCAGCCAAAGCAACTGCTTTAGCCGGCAGCCATCCTCTGTAATTTCTCATCTGTATATATACATAATCTTTACCTTTGGAGAAATGCAGAATTATGACCGGCTCTGCCGGATCTACCGCAGTTTCCTGCCAAACATCAAATTCATTGTCGCCAGGCTCAGAAAACGCTTTTAACCCAGTAGGAAGGCTACGCAAATTAGTTCTTTGTGCAACAATGCCGTATTTAACCTTTGTCTCTTCCGCAACAGCGGCAAGATTGCAGTCTGCTGTCAAGGCGGCAATCTTTCCGGAAGTAAGCTGCTTACCATTAACATACAGATCAGAATCAAATTCATATTCCTGAATTAAATTTTTAATTTTCTCTCCACTGATATATACGGGATAACTTTGCAAATCCGGCATTTTATCTGATAGCATAAGCTTGTTCATAGCATTAATTTCCTGCGAATCCATAATAATAACATCACCGTTTTGTTTATCCAGCCAGGCCGCCGGTTTTAACAGCTCCTGATCAACTGCCACCCCATCTTTTGCCCCGGCTGCCAAAACCATATTTCCGTTAAAAAGGAAAAGCAGCATTAATATCACTAAAATTTTCTGCAAAAAAATCACCTCTTGTTTCTATTATACATTGAATGCACTTCTTTAACATAGTTAGGCCTTATAATCGTTGCTACTCGCTTGTACACTGTGTTAGAATTGATTTATGTGGTAATTATTTTTCTAGGGAAGGGGATTTCAATAATGCAGATAGCAATCGTTGATGACCTGAAAAACGAAAGAGATTTACTAAGCAGCTATATTGCCCGCTACTGCCAAGAAAATAACATTTCCTTAAAACTTGCCAGCTTTGCGTGCGGTGAAGAAATTATAGCAGCAAAAAATACTCCTTTTGACATCATTTTTCTTGATATTTATATGCCAGGACTAAGCGGGTTGGAAACAGCCAAGGAAATTCGCAAAGAAGACACAGCCTGTCTTCTGGTCTTTTCAACCACCAGTCCCGATTTTGCTGTAAAAAGTTTTCGTGTACGGGCTTTCGACTATCTTGTTAAGCCTTATGAATATGCTCAATTGGCCGAAATTATGGCGCTAGCCGAGAAAGCCCTTAACAAATCATCCCGTTATATCGAAGTAAAAGAAAGTCGCGAGATGGTTAAAATTTTAATCCGTGATATTTTATATGCCGATTATGATAATCATTATATCCAGATCCACACTAAAGATAATATCATAAAAACCTATCTTGCCTTCCAGGATTTTTCCCCTTTGCTTTTAAAATACCCTCAATTCCTTAACTGCTACCGCAATTGCATCATTAATATGGATAGTGTTGCATCACTTTATGAAAATGATTTTCTTCTGACCAGCGGTGAGCGTATCCCTATTACACGTGAGAAACGCTCAGAAATACGGCAGTTCTATGCTGATTATGCTTTTCAAAAACTGAACGGAGATGTTTGAGTTGAGTCTGCTGTTTTTATTTACCGCAACTTTAGTAAAAATACTTCCGTATCTTCTGCTTATATTGCTGCCTTTCCGCACTTATTTTCGTTATTCGGTTCTAAAAACTATCGCTGCAACTTGTTCATTCATTCTTGTTTTTATTTTGGGAGCTCACCTTATACTCCCTGCTGGCAGCACTTTGCTGGAGTGGCAGCTTTATTATTCAGCTTTGGCATCCTTACTTGGGCTCTTGCTGTGCTTTATGCTTATCAAGGGTAATTTCTTTAAAATAATTTTTAATTTCTTTGTTGTCCTTTGTTATGCCAAAGATGTAGATTACTACAGCCTTTATCTCGAATCCTATATATTGAATACCAAAACACTCGGTCTCGATTTAGGTGCAATGGTATTTTGCTATCTCCTGGTTTTAGCCTTCACCTTTCCTTTCATGTGGCTTTTCATGACCAGACTTTTGCTCCCTGTCATACAAAAAAAAGAGCAAGCCCCTTTCTGGGATTTTCTTTGGATCGTCCCTTTTTCGTTTTATGCGCTTTACCATATAGGGATAGATCCTGATGATTCGATTGCAAAAGCTTTTATCAATGGGAAAAACGCCTTACCGATACAGATTGCCTGGAGTATAGGCACTTTCCTTTCTTTCGTCATGATGCTGCAAATGTTTAAGGAAAATATAAAAAATGAGCTTCTGGACAATAAATTACAAGTAGCATCCTTACATCTTGATTTACAGCGCAAAGAATTTGACCGTTTGAACAATACCATTGAAGAAACCAGACGCTCACGGCACAATCTCCGTCAACACCTTGTGCTTATTCAACACTATGTACAAGAAAGTGACTTACCGAGTCTTGAAAACTATTTGAACAAATATATCAAAGCAATGGATATAGACGCCAGCGTAAATATCTGTGAAAACAGCTACTTTAATGCCATAATTCAGTATTATTATTCATTGGCAAAAGAAAAAGACATCAAGGTGGAGCTTGCTTTTGACCTTCCGAAAGACCTCTCCCTGCCAGAGACAGATACAGCCGTTCTTTTGGGCAACATGTTTGAAAACGCATTAGAGGCCTGCGAAAGACAAACTGGTGGTCAACGCTTCATACGGGCCAAGGGTGCACTGATCAGCGATAATATGTTGGCCATCACCATAAAAAATAGTTTTGATCATGAAATACACAAGAATGGCGATGCTTTTATTTCTTCCAAACGCAATGCCAAAGGTATAGGAACCGAATCTATCCGCATTATCGCAGAACGTTATAATGGTCTCGCTAAATTCAACAGCAATGAAGGTGTTTTTGAAACATCTGTTCTCCTAAACACACAGCCTTGTCCGTCTCAAAGCATAACTTAATATGATTTTATAGTTCCTTAGTCCCATCCACAAGATATTGGATGGGACTTTTTCAGTATTTGCTACTTTTACTATGCGTATTCATGCTATAAGTGCTATACTTTTATTAGAATATTCATTTAACTTTTAAGGGGGTTTTAGCTGTGGCAATTTTAGCACTACCTGTAGACCAAAGAGTTATCGACATCGATTCAAGACGTTTTGCATCAATTGAAAAGGCCTTGGTCGAACTTATTACCAACAGTGATGACAGCTATTCCCGCCTCGAAAAGAAAAATATTTCAACCAGTGGTAATATCACGGTTTGCTATGACCGCCATCAAAACGGAGCAATCCTGACCGTTTCTGACCAATCAGAAGGCATGCCTTTAGAACGTTTGCGTTCAGTGCTTTCTTATGGTGGTGCACACAGCCTATTATCAAAAGGGGAAGCCAGCGGCAGAGGCTATTTCGGGCGCGGCCTGAAGCAGGCTATCTACGGTTTGGGACATGGTTGGATCGAATCACTGTATAACGGACGACTAAGCAGAGTTGACCTTTTCCGTGCCGAGCAAGGCAATTATGTATATGATGATTGGGATGGTGACAAGCCAGCAGCTACTGAGGATTATGTAAGGTTAAACGTTCCTTTCGACGCTAATGGCACGAAAGTAACCATCATAGTTGATAATCCGCAGGTCAACATTCCTTATTTTCGTTCGCTGGTAACAGCAGTTAACAACAACGTCTATTTGCGTGATCTTTTGGATCGCCGTAATGTAGCATTAATAAATCGCAGCAAAACCGATAAGACATCCGCCAAGGTTTTATTACGCTACGAGCCACCTTCCGCTGATTTGTTGCTAGGGCCGGATCTGCAAAAATCTTTTCTCTTTCAAGAAAAAGAATACTCTTTTTATATAACTTTACAAAAAGCCCATAATACGGAACTTATCCTGAAAGGTGATGAGCGCACCAATGGCTTATTGGTTATTTCCGGCACAGCTGTGCTTGATTGCCAGTTCTTCCGTTTCGAAAACCAGTTAGGGACGGAATACCTTTTCGGTAAAGTTTCCTGCCCAGGGCTTGCAGAAATGCTTGGCCTCGGGTGCGCCGTCATCAGTGACGAACGTGATGGTCTTAATCTTAAGGATAATTTTGTGGAAGCTTTTGCCAAAGCGGTAAGTGATACTATAGAACCATTGGTGCAGCAGGAAAAATTCAGGCTTAGTCATATTGACCATGCCTCGACTTCTAAAAAGACCAATATTTTAATTGAAAAAATCTTGCAGAAAATGAATACTATCGCTACTGATGAACTTGGCATAATATTGCCTCCGGGCAGCGGCACTGGTAAATACGGACCTCATAACACCGGCCGCCCAGCAGTTTTGCGCTTTACAACGCCTTTTTATTACCGACAACTGAACCATCGTTTCCGCGTTACCGCTTTTATTGATAAAAATCAGTTGATTGCACAGGACATAATAGTTTTTAATTATGACCTTCCACCTTCTATTAAAATAGAACCTGCACCTAATGAAATGACAGCCGCTGAACTGCCCCCTGATGGCCGCATTGAATTCAACGTAATCGGTGCAGAAATTGGTGCTGCAGGGAAAATAATCATAGCTACCGGTCCTTATTCTGCAACGTGTGAAATAGTAATTGCTGCAGAGGATACTGGCAAAGGCTATGGTCAACCTTCCGGGAAGTTGCCGGCAAAATGGGATAAGGACAATGCAACAGCACTGTTCATCGGCTACGAGCTACGTAATTTAGACAACGATATTGACCGGGCAGTTTATAAAGCTGATGAGAGGCTCATCCTTATTAACACCGAGGCACCTACCGTCCGTCTTTATGTAGACGGACAAGGCCATTTCAGAGATGGCGCACGTCTGCTTCTTGCTGAATTATTTCTGGACGTTATCGCCGAAGAACTGGCAAAACTTTACGTTGACCGCACAACACAAAAGGGCGTAACCGAAGCTTACCATCAGGCTAAGCAAACCTTTATCAAACGTTTTGGTGTAGAAATACACCAGATAATGATGGGCGGATAGCAGATGACCTACTCAAAAAACTACTTTGCGAGAGCAGGATATGTTTCATTTATCGTCGAATTACACAACGCAATTATTAACTGGAGGCGGTAATTATGTTAAAAAAGATTCTTGTGCCAATTGACGGATCCTATATTTCTTTCCAGGCCTTAGAGTATGCAATGCAATTGGGCAAAGCCTTCGATGGTGAAATTGTTGTTACCCATGTAAATGACCCTTATGATTTATCAGCGCCTGTAGATCCTAATACAGTAAAAATACCAACTTGTGAACAAACACCGGAAGAAAAGAAAAAGGCCGGTGCAGCAGCTCTTGCGATTGCGCAAAAAGTAGCTGAAAGAGCCGGCTATAAAAATATCGCTTTTGAGAAAGCTATTGATAAGGACCCGGCTCGAAGAATAATCGACATGGCTAAAGATATTAAAGCAGATACCATCGTTATGGGAAACCGTGGTTTAGGAGCAACCGAATCATTGTTTCTCGGCAGCGTAAGCACCGCAGTTGTCAAGCATGCTCACTGCCCCGTTATTGTAGTAAAATAACTTTTTTATAGCAACGCACCGATGAATTTTTCAGCTCTCATGAGCATACGAATATTTCGTTGGTGCGTCTTTATTTTTATTTGTATTTTTGTAACATTTTTTTCAAAATACTCTTTTCTTAACATTGCCAAAGTTATATAATATTCAAATAGCGGCCAAATTCTTAAAGAAATAAGAAGCGGAGGACCCATGTTTTGGGGTTAATTCTACTTAGTAAGTAGGAAGGATGCTCTCTTGTACATCCTACCCGTCAGCTAACTTCGCCGGCAAAAACGAGAGGGGTTAAGACCGCCCGTTGGTCTTTTTTTGCGCCCTTTTAAATTTTAGTTAATTATTGGAGGTCTCATTACTATCATGCTGCAATTTATGAAGCGCCTGCTGATCGGCAAACCGCTTGATACCCGTGAAGCATCACACGAAAGAATGTCCAACTGGCAAGCCCTGGCGATATTCTCTTCTGATGCTTTATCTTCCGTAGCTTACGGGCCTGAACAAATCATGCTCATATTAGCTGTGCCAGGTTTACTGGCGTATGGTTATCTGAGCAATGTCGCTATCGCAATCCTCTGTCTGTTGGCAATCGTCACTGTTTCTTATGTACAAATTACTAAAGCCAACCCGCGTGGCGGCGGTTCCTACGCAGTGGCTCTCAACAATTTAGGAGAATGGCCGGCTCTTGTAGCGGCCGCAGCTTTATTTGCTGATTATACCCTAACGGTTGCAGTAAGTATCTCCGCCGGAACTTCTGCTCTCGTTTCAGCATTTCCTGAATTGTTACCTTATGAAATTGATCTCGATTTATTTATTCTCTTCTTTGTTTTGATGCTTATTAATTTACGCGGTGTCCGTGAATCTTCTACTTTTTTCGTAATACCTACTTATGCTTTTATATTGGGCATCCTTTCTTTGATCGGAACCGGCATTTATCAGGCTTTTACAGGGCAGATGCCGATAGTACCACCGGAATCATTACAGAAACAATTTGATTGGGGCATGATACTGCTTTTACTCAGGGCCTTCGCTAACGGCTGCAGTTCAATGACAGGCATTGAGGCAATCTCTGACGGCGTTACGATGTTCAAAGCCCCTGAAGCAAAGCATGCAAGTCAGACCACCTATTGTATGGCCGGCTTACTTGCCATTATGTTCAGCGGCATCTCTTTTCTCATTATGCATTATCATATTTTACCAATGGAAAATGTAACGGCTTTATCAGGAATTGCAGAATTAACTTTTGGTAAAACCTGGTTTTATTACTACATACAAATAACAACAACAATGATTCTTTACCTTGCAGCAAATACTTCTTTCAACGGATTGCCTCCGCTGCTTTCGATCTTGGCACGCGACGGCTACATGCCTCGTTATCTTGGTTTTCGCGGTGATCGTTTAAGTTTTTCCAATGGTATTATCCTCCTAAGTATCGGTGCAGGTCTCTTGATTTATATTTATGAAGGTAAAACCGAAAATTTGATTTCACTGTATGCCATAGGCGTTTTTCTTTCCTTTACCATCGCGCAGACGGGCATGGTCCTGCACTGGTACAAAGTCCGGGATGCCTATTGGAAAATCCGCGCTTTTGTTAACGGTCTTGGAGCACTCGCTACCGGTATTGTCGTAATTATCATCGGCATCAGCAAATTCTTTTATGGTGCCTGGGTTGTTCTTGTCTTTATTCCTATCATGATTTTTATCTTCAAAAAAAATAAAAGGGCATTACAATGATATGGCCGAGCAGTTGCATTTGCCGGAAGAATTATTAAATCCAGTTTGCCCAACGGAAATTGTTACCAGAAAAAATATCGTAATAGTTCCTATTTCGAGTCCTACCAGCGTTGTAGCACACACTTTGCAATATGCTAAATCAATCAGTGATGAAGTTGTTGCAGTGCATATTGCAACCGATGAAACTTCAGCTGATCGCGTACGTGCCAAATGGGAAGACTGGAATCCCGGCGTCGAATTAGTAACAGTATATTCGCCTTTCCGTCTTGTTACCCAGCCACTGATTGAATTTATTGATAGTTTATCCCGTGAAAGAGACAAAGACAAATATGTCACCGTTTTGATTCCGGAATTTGAAACAAAAAAGATTTGGCATCGATTATTGCATGACCAAACCGGTCTTATTCTGAGACAGCGTCTGATTTTAAGTGAAAATGTCATTGTTTCTACAATACCTTTCCATTTGCAAAAATAATAAAACAGGGTTCAGAGTGATTAATATCTCTGAACCCTGTTTCTTTTTGCCTATTATAGGCCTCTTTTTTGGTAATGCGTATGCAGCAGATGGTGAGATTTTTCGCCCAAAGGCTCTTTCAGAAAATCTTTATACAACTGCTTTATTGCCGGATTGTCATGCGATTTGCGTAACGGCATATTTTCATCAACTTGATAAATGGCATCCATTCTTGCCATTCTTGTCTCTTTTTTGGTCACATAAGGCTGCCCGCCGCCGCCAATGCAGCCGCCCGGACACGCCATAACTTCCACAAAGGCATAGTCAGCTTCTCCTGCTTTTATCTTGTCCATTATTTTTCTCGCATTGCCAAGACCATGAGCAACTGCCACTTTTACTGGCAAACCATCTAAGTCGACAGTAGCCTCTTTGATACCTTCCAATCCACGAACCGACTCAAACTCTAATTTTGCCAACTCTTTACCGGTAACAACCTCATAAACCGTCCTCAAAGCAGCTTCCATAACACCGCCGGTTGCACCGAAAATAGCAGCTGCGCCAGTTGACATGCCAAGTGGATTATCAAACTCGCTATCAACCAAGGCTTTAAAATCAACACCGGATTGACGGAGCATGCGGCCAAATTCACGAGTTGTCAAAACATAATCAACATCCTGATAACCGCTTGATTTCATCTCAGGTCTCGTGCACTCGTACTTTTTAGCTGTGCAAGGCATAATGGATACAACGACTATATCTTTAGGATCGATGCCGCTTTTCTCAGCATAGTAGGTTTTAGCCAGGGCACCGAACATCTGCTGTGGTGACTTACAGGTTGAAACGTGGTCAAGCTGTTCAGGATAGTTATGTTCAATAAATTTGACCCAGCCAGGACTACAGGACGTAATCATCGGTAAAGTTCCGCCAGTTTTCAATCTTTGCAGCAATTCATTGCCCTCTTCGATAATTGTCAGATCGGCCGTGAAATCGGTGTCAAACACCTTGTTGAAACCAAGCCTTCTTAAAGCAGTAACCAGCTTTCCAATTGCGATAGTCCCCGGAGCCTGGCCCATTTCTTCAGCTATAGAGACTCGCACAGCTGGCGCAACTTGTACAACAACATGCTTCTTTGGATTTTCCAAAGCAGCCCAGACAGCAGCAGTATCGTCTTTCTCGTGGATGGCTCCAACAGGACAGACCGCTGCACACTGACCGCAAAGAACGCAGGCAACTTCAGCAAGTGTTTTACCATACTCAGGCGTAATAGCGCCATTAATGCCGCGATAGTGGCTGTAAAGTATGCCAGTTGTCTGTACTTGATGGCAGACTTCAGCGCAGCGGCCGCATTTAATACATTTGTTCGGATCACGTACGATTGAAGGTGTCGAATTATCAAGAGGCAGCAAAGGCGTTGACATGTCAGTCTTAATTTCTCTGATACCATGTTCAGCTGCCAGTTCTCTTAGTTCGCAGTTAGCATTACGTATACAGGTCAGGCATTCTTGCGGATGATTAGCAAAAATCAATTCGAGAATTGTCTGCACTGTTTCCCTTACGCGCGCAGAATTTGTTCTGACTTTCATACCTTCGCGTACAGGTGTCGAACAAGAAGCAACAAGGTTGCGGTTGCCTTCAACTTCAACCACGCATACTCTGCAATTTGCTTTTACTCTCTGGTCAGGGAAATGACAAAGTGTTGGTATTTTGATGCCATGCATTTTGGCAGCTTCGAGAATAGTAATATTATCAGGAACACTAAGGACTTCACCATTTATATTGATGTCAATGCTTCTCAACACAATTCACCCCTTTCAGCAGTCTTTTCCACACAATCTACGCAGCTATTTTCATATTCCTTACGGAAATATTTCAGGGAAGAAATCAGGCTATTGCCTGCCGCTTGTCCTAACCCACAGAAGGAAGCTTCCTGCATGCAGCGTGTGAAACGCTCCAGATTGTCTATATCCTTCAAGCTGGCTTCTCCCTCAATAACTCTGTCAATAATCCTATTGACCTGGCGCAGCCCTTCACGACATGGCGTACATTTACCGCAGCTTTCATGCAGGAAGAAATGTACACGGTTGTGCACGTTGCCCAAAATAGAACGTTGCTCATCCATGACATAAACAGCACCCGAACCTATCGTGATACCACGTTCCGCACATTTGCCGTATTCCATGGGGCAGTCAAGCTCTTCAGGTGGGACAACAACGCCGGAGGAACCACCGATATTGACGGCTTTCAAAGTAAATACTTCTTTCATGCCGCCGCCATAATTTTCGATTATCTCACGGAAGGTAGTACCAAAAGGCACTTCATACAAGCCTCTTCTTTTGACATCACCGGAAAGCGATATCAATTTAGTACCAGGACTGTCTTCGGTACCCAGGCTTCTGTACCAATCTGAGCCTTTAGCAATAATAGATGGAATGTTAGCAAGCGTTTCAACATTATTAATCAAGGTTGGTTTGCCCCACAAACCACTTTCAATCGGGAAAGGCGGCTTTACGCGCGGGCGGCCTTTTTTACCTTCTATTGAAGACAAAAGCGCGGTTTCTTCACCACACAGATAACTGCCGGCACCGCTGAATATTTTGAGATGCAGGGAAAATTCACTGCCGAGAATGTTGTCACCCAAAAGACCAGCAGCCTCAGCCTCTGCGATGCTTCTTTTGATTGTTTCCTGCGCTAAAGGGTATTCATGTCTGATATAAACAAAACCATCTTCGGCCCCAGCCAGAATAGCTGCAATAGTCAAACCTTCTAACAATTGAAAAGGTATATGGTTCATAATGAAACGATCCTTAAAAGTACCCGGTTCACCTTCGTCAGCATTGCAAACGATGTAACGCTGCTTTTCAGTATTTCCCTGCATCATTTTCAGTTTCAGACCGGCAGGGAAGGCAGCACCGCCACGGCCGCGAAGTCCGGCGCGGCAAATTTCTTCAAGTGCCTGTTTAGGATTGCCAATTGCCATGCGCAAAGCCTCATAGCCACCATTTTGCTGGTATTCGCTGAGGGAAACGCTGCTGTCATAATTGCCAAAATTAAACACTCTATCATAGCTGTCTAATTCACGAAATGTGCTCATTTTTTGCAGCCTCCTTCAACTCACGCATAACTCTCACTGCTCCGGCAGGAGTTAAATCACCATAAACCTTGTCATCAACTTTAATCGCCGGCGACATGTTACAGGCACCCAGGCAGCTTACGCCTTCAAGTGAGAACATTTTATCAGATGTAGTTTCTCCAAGTTTTATTCCCAGCTCTTTTTCCAAAGCTTTCCGGATTTCTTCCTTGCCAGCATCTTCACACGGTGCGTTGATACAAAGGCGAACAATGTGGCGTCCTCTTGGCATCAACGATATTTCGCTGTAAAACGATGCCGTAGAATAAACCATGCTGCGGGAAGTATTGAGCAATCTGGCAATCTCATTAACGGCTGCCTCACTGACATAGCTCTCCAGACTCGCATCCTGAACTGCCAGCAGAATGGCAAGTAACGATCCCTTTTCAGGGCCAAGCTCAGAAACAATATCTCCTACTGCCTTTCCTAATTTTTCCATGATTCTCCCCCTCATTTTTGCCATTCTCTTTTTCTTTTTAATTAAGATTTTTTTCCTTGGGTTCCACGAATATTTAGCATACAATATTCCATTAAAGAATATACTATTAATATAATTGAATGGCAATTTTCTGTCAATAGGTTTTTTTAACACTTTTTTATGTATTCATGTATATTTGTTTCAAGGTTGAAACAATTCGAAGGTTTTATTACCATACAATAATACTTACTATATAATTTGTCCGCATACAAAGGAAAAGCCGGGTGGCCTTTTGGCGTCCCGGTCTTTTTTTCATTTCCTATACTATATTATTTATCGAAAGACAAAGCCATCTTAGGACAACTTATCACGCATCTGCCACACTTCAAACAATCAGCATCATCGAACCCGCTTTCACTCCCTTTAGCTGTATAGGGTGCCAGCTGCATTGGACAAACTCTCGTACATAGCTTACAGTTTACGCACGATTCACTTACCATTAAAGGCAGCGGTTTTCTTTTTTCAGCAATCCAACTTGCCAGGCTACCCATCGGGCAAAAAGTACACCATGTCCGCTGATGGTAAAAAAGTCCCAGCACGACTCCCAATAAGGTTGTCAGCAAAATCACGCGGAGAAAAACGAACCCCATAGCTCCTAAATCGCCCCAGGCAAAATACATCTGCAGACTGAAAGCAGTCATGATCAGCAGTAAAACAAAAATCCTGAAACTCTTAGTTCGGAAAAAAGCCGGTATCGTCTTTTGCGGTGAAAACTTTGCTAATATATGATCATAGAAACTGCCTCGTGGGCAAAAATTGCCGCACCAGTAACGTCCCTTAAAGAAGGAAACAGCAACAGGCGCCAGCATGCAGATGATTGCCAATAAACCAATGGCCGGGTAAAACAGTCCTGCTACCAGAAAAATTAATAATACCAAGTATAAATGTCCCTGCAGATTATTTTTCATATTTTCTCTCATTTCGTTATAAGTATTCCCTCCCCCTAGGGGTGGCTAAAATAAGTATAAACCAGAGAAAGAACAAAGTCAACGATTCAGACAAACTGTCTTATCATCATAATATTTATGTATTTATCTGAAAGTTCATAATTTTCTTGCAAGCTTGCTTTTTTTAGTCAAGTCCAAAATCTTGTGTAAAATTACCGGCACAATATTTCACATTCTTACATCTTGATATAATTTCTCGCAGCATATTCCCACTGTTCCGACTGATCCATCAATAAAGCTCCAATCAA